>TARA_R110002073_G_scaffold336440_1_pt1 | contig 34367 bp, 27 predicted proteins | sample TARA_R110002073 | Tara Oceans TARA_R110002073 (sample SAMEA4397174) | marine metagenome | biome: Polar Biome; feature: [DCM] deep chlorophyll maximum layer (ENVO:01000326); material: water (ENVO:00002006), including particulate matter (ENVO:01000060) such as... | depth 40 m | reverse complement strand
AATTCAAAATCAGGTTCACGATAACGGTTACGGCTGTCTTTGTTTCCGTTATTGCCTTGGTTGTCTTTGTTTGGAGTTCTATTTTGATCTTTGTTGTCTCTTTGAGGGCGATTTTGTGGGTCTCTTTTTTGAGGCTCTCTTTTTTTGTGTTCTCTTTTTTGAGGCTCTTTAATAGTAGATTCTGGTTTTAAATCTTTATTAGTAGCCTCTTGCTTTTTAGGGGCTTCTTCCTTTTTTTGTTGATTCTTAAAATTATCCGATTTATTTTCGGCTTTTTCTTTAAAATCAATTGTTTTTTGGGAAGGAGCATCAGTATTTTTTTGTACTCGCTCTCTCTTTTTTCTTTGAGGTCTTTGGTGTACTTTCTCTGGTTTTTGAGAAGTTGTAGCTTGAGTTGGGTTTGCAGCTTGATGATCTAAGATTTGATAAACCAAATCAAGTTTTTTTAATGAACGATACTTAGAGATGTTCAAGTTTTTAGCTATTTCCTGTAATTCAGGAAGCTTTTTTTCTTTTAATTGTGAAATTTCAAACATTGTTGAATTAATATAATTGGGTTTTTAAGAAATTAAATTGTCCCTAAGGTTTCCTTTAAGAAATCGATGGAATAATTTGTGTGTTTTTTTTTGAAGATTTAACGTTGTGCGGTACAGTAAATTGCACAATTACATTGCAATTATACAACTTTATTTTTAATAAATAAGTATAAGTTTTAAAAAGAAACCATTATTTTTGTGCTTCAATTTTTAGAAACAATGCTTCAAAGAATTCAAACCATATACCTTTTAATCGCTGCTGGGATTTCAGCAGGATTGATTTTTGTGTTTGATTTATGGACAACGAGCGAGGGCGTTTCTTTTTTTGCTAAAGATAATTTGCTGTACTTGAGCTTGTTTTGTGGTTCGGCAGTATTATCTTTAATAACTGTATTTATGTATAAAAACAGGAAGTCTCAGTTTGTAATGGGACGTCTTAACATCATATTAAACTTTATTTTACTAGGATTATTTGTGTATCGATCACTTAATTTATCTGGAGAAACTACGGTTTCTGAGAAAGGTATTGGGATTCTTCTACCTATTTTTTCTATCGTATTTTTGGTTTTAGCTAATAAAGCCATAAAAAAGGATGAAGAGCTTGTAAAATCTGTAGATCGGTTGAGATAAACCTATCATCTTAGTAGTATTAGTGCGTGAATCCAGACAAAGTAAAACTTGTCTGGATTCTTTTTTACCTTTTAAATTCTATTACTGCTAAATTTTGAATCTTTTTGTCATCAATTTCAAAACGCAACATGGTTCTTACAGTATGAAACCCGTGTTTACCAATAGCACCTGGATTCATGTGTAGCAGACTTAATTTTTTGTCTTGCACCACTTTTAAAATATGAGAATGCCCACAAATAAATATATCTGGAGGATTATTTGTTAATTCACCTTTAATTCTTGGACTATATCTTTTTGGATAACCTCCAATGTGCGTTATCCATACATCCAGTCCTTCGCACATAAATCTATTATTTTCAGGGAATTCTGCTCTAACTTCATGACCGTCAATATTGCCATGAACGGCTCTTAGAGGTTTTATATCTTTAATGGTATCTGTAACAATTATATCACCAATATCGCCAGCATGCCAAACTTCGTCTGCTTTTTTTACGTGTTTTAATATATCGTCTCCAATATAACTGTGCGTGTCTGATAGTAAAAGTATTTTTTTCATATATAAGTAATAGCTATGTGCTTATTTCATTATAAAATGTTAATCATAAATCTAAAGTCACAAATCTATTTATCTTTGCTTCCTGTTAACAAAAGTATTAAAAATAGATTGAGGTATTTTATTGAACTTTCTTATAATGGAAAAGCTTATCATGGATGGCAAAATCAACCCAATGCTACTTCGGTACAAGAGGTGTTAGAGAGGGCTTTATCTACCCTGTTAAGAGTACCTATTGACATTGTTGGAGCTGGACGAACTGATGCTGGTGTACATGCAAAACAGATGTTTGCACATTTTGATACAGATGTTGCTTTTTTACCTGAAGAATTAACATATAAATTAAATTCTTTTTTACCAAAATGTATTGCTATTCATGCTATTTTTGAAGTTCCAAATAATGCTCATGCACGTTTTGATGCTATTAGCAGAAGCTATAGTTATAAAATTTCTTTAACCAAAAATGTGTTTGATTATAACTATTCTTATAATTTTAAACTTCCTTTAGATATCGAAATAATGAATAAGGCGTGTAAGGTGTTATTTGAATACGAAGATTTTAAATGTTTTTCTAGAAGTAATACCGATGTAAAAACATACAATTGTGACATTATGAAGGCTGAATGGGTTAATGAAAATGAGATGCTCATCTTTTATATTACTGCTAATAGGTTTTTGCGTAACATGGTTAGAGCTATAGTTGGAACTATGATTAACATTGGTTTAGGGAAGATTAGTATCGAGCAATTTCACGAAATATTAAAATCCAAAGACAGAAAAAAGGCTGGTGCGTCAGTTCCTGGACATGCCTTATATTTAACGAATATCGAATACCCAAATTATATAGTAAAAAAATAAATGGCTAAAAGAAAAGAAAACGTTTTCGACACAAAACTCTTTAAGAGACTCCTGGTTTATATAAAACCCTATCGTTGGGTATTTGTATTGTCTTTAATAACTGTTATTGGTTTGGCTGTTTTTGGTGCCTTAAGACCTAAAGTTTTGCAATTAGCAATTGATGAAAACATTACAAACCAGCAATTAGAAGGTTTTTTGCCATATATAATTGCTATGTTGGTGCTTCTGGTTTTAGAAGTTTCTAGTAATTTGCTGTTTATTTATTATGCAGGTTGGCTTGGGCAATCGGTTGTAAGAGATGTAAGGGTTAAGCTTTTTAGGCATATTCTTAATTTTAAGATGAAATATTACGACAATTCATCGGTTGGTATTTTAATTACTAGGGCAGTAACCGATATGGAGCGTATAGCCGATATTTTTGGTCAAGGACTTTTCATGATTTTTAGCGATATTTTAAAAATGTTATTTATAGGAGTGACAATGGCTTTTATGAACTGGCGTTTGAGCATCATTGTATTCATAACATTACCTTTTGTACTAATTGCAACAAAGATTTTTCAAAAGTATATGAAAAAAGCTTTTGAAGAAGTACGTAACGAGGTTTCCAACCTTAACTCATTTGTACAAGAACGCGTAACTGGGATGAAGATCTTGCAATTATTTGCACGTGAAGATATCGAGTACAAAAACTTTAAGGCCATTAACGAGCGTCATAAAAGAGGATGGTTAAAGACGGTTTGGTATAATTCTATTTTCTTCCCAATTGCAGAGCTGTTATCATCACTTACTCTAGGCTTGGTAGTTTGGTTTGGAGGTTTAAATGTGGTGTTGCAACAAACAACATCGTTAGGAGACTTAACAGCATTTATCATGATGATTCCAATGATGTTTAGACCATTAAACCAAATAGCCAATAAGTTCAATACGCTTCAAATGGGTATGGTTGCTGCCGACCGTGTTTTTAAGGTTTTGGATACAACGTCTAATATAGATGATTCTGGTGATGCAATTGCCTCACACTTTAAAGGGGATATAACATTTAATGATGTGCGTTTTTCGTATGTAGATGACGAAGAAGTACTTAAAGGCATTTCGTTTAATGTGAATGCAGGAGACATGATAGCAATTGTTGGAGCAACAGGTGCAGGAAAATCCACAATCATTAATTTATTAAATCGGTTTTACACCATTAACTCAGGCGATGTTTTAATAGACAACATTAATATAAAAGATGTGACTTTAAATTCTTTAAGGAGACAAGTTGCTGTTGTATTGCAAGATGTATTTTTATTTGCAGATACCATACTAAATAATATAACGCTTAGAGACCCAGATATTTCTGAAGAAGAAGTTAAGCAAGCTGCCAAACAAATTGGAATTCACGATTTTATTATGAGTTTGCCCAACGGTTATCACTACAATGTTAAAGAACGTGGTGTAATGTTATCGTCAGGGCAACGTCAATTAATTTCTTTTTTACGTGCTTATGTTACTAATCCTAGTATTTTAATATTAGATGAGGCAACCTCTTCAGTCGATTCGTATTCTGAGCAATTAATGCAAGAAGCTACAGATGAAATCACTAAAGGGAGAACCTCTATTGTTATTGCACATAGACTGGCAACAGTTAAAAAAGCAGATAATATCATTGTTTTAGATGCTGGCGAAATAGTTGAGCAAGGTACTCATGCCCAACTATTAGAAAAGCAAGATGGTTACTATCGCAACTTATACGAAGTACAGTTTTTGCAAGAGGAGATTGCTTAACTAAATTAAGTCTTCCTTGATTTTTTCAATTAGCTCTTCGGTGTTTTTGTACATAATAAATTCACCGTTTTTTATGTAGGATATTTGACCAGTTTCTTCTGATACAACAATAGTAAGCGCATCGGTTTTTTCGGTAATACCAATAGCTGCACGATGCCTTAGCCCAAAGCGTTCAGGAATATTTTTTTCGTTATTTACGGGAAGTATGATCCTAGTGGCTTTAATGACGTTATTGGCAATAATAATGGCGCCATCGTGTAAAGGACTGTTCTTAAAAAAGATGCTTTCTAAAATAGGCTGCGTAACCTTAATGTTCATTTCATCACCAGTAGACAGTAAAAAATCGAGGTTATTGTTGCGTTCTAGAACAATTAAAGCACCAGTTTTTGAGCTTCCCATTTTTACACAAGCAGCTACAACTGTTTCGGCTTCGGTTTCATGGATAGCTTCTGTCCTTAAAAAATTTAACCGTTTTGTCAAACCGCTTTTGGAGCCAATGTTGGTAGAACCAATCATCAATAAAAACTTTCTAATTTCTGGTTGAAATACCACAATTAAAGCAATTAAGCCCACACTCATAAAACCACCAAGAATTTTGGTGAGCATTTTCATTTGCAACGCATCAACCAATAAAAAAATGAGGTAAATAATAACAATACCAACAAAAATATTAATGGCAACTGTACCTTTAATAAGCTTGTAAACATAGTAGAGCAGGATTGCTACTAGTATAATATCTATAACATCTAGAACGGTAAACTTCAATAAGTCGTCAAATATTTCCAAGCTTGAGAGGTGTTTTAAATTTTATTAAATATAGCTAATTATGAATAAACTCTTTATTAGAGAATTTGGTTTGTTTTAAGTCTGGCTCCAAAAAAAGACTTTTGTAGTTTATATATTCTTGAAAACTCAAATCTTCATGAAAATCAAGATATATTATATTTTCAAGTAAATCCAGTTCCTTTAAACTAGTCTTTAAATTTTTGAAGTTGGTCTTTGTGACAATTGATTTAGAGTTTGGATTTAAAATAGTCACATCGTTATTTGGCTTAAACTTAATAGAGATGACATTTTTACTGTTTCTTAAATTAGACATTTTTAATAAATAGCTTCCTAAAGGGTCATTGCTATAAACCACATCGGTAAACTCAATAAAAGATAAATTTTCCAAGTCTGTATTGTTACAAGTAAAATAATTACGTGCTTTGTCGTTTTTATGCATGCCATCACTTTGTCGTTTTTCTTGTAAGTACTGTAAATGAGTTAGTATTTGTTTTAAGGTTAAGCGCTTATCAATATTAACCAACCAATTAGTCGTGCCAATCATATTTCTTCGGTTAAAATTTACACTATCATTTTCTTCGTCATAGAACATATATATAGCAGAAACATCAATTACTTCAGTAATATCTTGATTTGTGGTTTCGGGTAATTGCACAACACGTTTGTTACATGAGGTAAACAAACTTAAAGTGATAATGGTTAAAAATATATGTCTCATGAATTGAGTTGATTAGTGAGTTTTACACATTCCATAGCTTCTTTTACATCGTGAACACGTAGTATTTTTGCGCCTCTTAACAAGGCTATGGTGTTTAACGATGTGGTGCCATTTAATGCTTCGTTTGGGCTATTATTTAATAATTTATAAATCATGGATTTTCTACTTACACCAACAAGTATTGGTAATCCTATTATATTAAGCAATTTCAAATTATTTAAAAGTTTATAATTTTGCTCAAGTGTTTTTGAGAAACCAAAACCAGGATCAATAATAATATCGTTTATTTTGTGTGATCTGGCTTCAGTAATTCTTTCAGAAAAGTAATAGATTATGTCTTTAATTAAATCTTCATAATCTGTAAATTGTTGCATGGTTTGTGGTGTGCCTTTCATGTGCATCATAATATAAGGCACATTAAGTTTACCAACGGTTTCAAGCATTGTTGAGTCTAGTTGTCCTGCTGAAATATCATTTACCATAGCTGCTCCAGCACTTATACATTTTTTTGCGATGTTACTTCTAAAGGTGTCAATGGATAAGTTAATGTCCGGAAATTTTGCAACAAGCAATTCAACTATCGGAATGATTCGTTTTAACTCTTCAGTTTCACTTACCTGATCTGCTCCTGGACGTGAGCTGTAAGCACCAAGATCAATAAAAGTGGCACCTTCGTTTAGCATTTTTTCAACTTGATTTAAAATTGAAACTTCATTTTTGTAGTGTCCACCATCATAAAAAGAATCTGGAGTAATATTTAAAATTCCCATGACCTTTGGTGTAGATAAATCAATAAGTGTTCCTTTACAATTAATGGTCATATTATTTCCTTTTAAAGCAGGAATCTTTTTAAATTAAACAATGGTTACCAGTTGTGCGTATATAAAAATTAATCAAGGATTAATTACACAAGCGTTAAACTTAGAACTTTAAGCGTTAAACTTTTGAACATTCATAAATTTAAGCGAAATTTACGCAAAATTCAATTGACTTTATGCAAAATACTTCAAAACAATATGACGAGGTTATAGCCACGTGCAGAGAGCTGTTTGTGAAAAAAATGAAAGATTACGGAAGCGCTTGGAGAATACTGAGGCTACCATCTTTAACCGATCAAATTTTTATAAAAGCACAGCGCATAAGAGGTTTGCAGCAAAACGAAGTGCAAAAAGTGGATGAAGGTGAAGTAAGTGAGTTTATTGGAATAATTAACTATTGTATTATGGCTCTAATACAATTGGAAAAAGGTGTGGTTGAACAGCCAGATTTATCGGTAGATGAAGCTACTATACTCTATAATGAACAAGTGGCATCCACAAAGCAATTAATGCAAGACAAAAACCATGATTATGGCGAGGCATGGAGAGATATGCGCGTAAGTTCCTTGACCGATTTGATTTTGCAAAAACTATTACGAGTAAAACAAATAGAAGATAATTTAGGAAAGACTATTGTAAGCGAAGGTATTGATGCCAATTATCAAGATATGATAAACTATGCAGTATTCGCATTGGTACATTTAAAAGAGTAAATTTCAAATCCCAAAAACTAAATTCCAAAAAGAATTGAGTAGCAATAAAACATTTAGTTTAGAAGATAGAACATTTGAATTTGCTAGAGACTGTCGCTTTTTAGTTAAAGATTTAAAAAAGACAATTTCGAATATTGAAGATGGCAAACAGTTGATTAAATCTTCAGGTTCTGTAGGAGCAAATTATATTGAAGGAAATGAAAAGCTTGGAGATAAAGATTTAAAATTTCGAATTAAGATATCAAGAAAAGAAGCTAAAGAAAGTGAATATTGGCTCAAATTATTAAAAGCACTAAATGAAAATGAAATGGATAGAATTGAAAGTTTAATAATTGAAGCAGGAGAATTAAGAAAAATTTTATCAACGATAATCAATAAATTAAAATAGATTTCTAAAAATAGAATTCCATTCGAGTGAGCTTTGGAATTTAGTTTTTTTGAAATTTCAAATTTTTATAAAATACTATGAGGTACATAACACAAATAAGTAGAATAATAGTTGGCGTTCTATTTATCATTTCCGGATTAATAAAACTTAACGATCCTTTAGGGTTTTCATATAAATTGCAGGAATACTTCAGTACAGATGTGTTAAATATTCCATTTTTAGAACCTTATGCTTTAGGGATATCTGTTATAGTAGTGGTTTTTGAAGTTGTACTAGGTGTGTTCTTGTTAATTGGTTATAAACCTAAATTTACCGTATGGAGCTTGTTGGTAATGATTGTGTTCTTCACATTTCTCACGTTTTATTCGGCATATTTTGATAAAGTAAGAGATTGTGGTTGTTTTGGTGATGCACTAAAATTAACACCATGGGAAAGCTTTACCAAAGACATAATATTACTAATATTTATTTTGGTACTCTTTTTTGGCTTAAAACACATCAAACCCATTTTTGCAAAATTACCAACAACTATCGTTGCGTTGGTCACTTTTATTTGGTCTTTATGGTTTGGGTATCATGTATTAATGCATTTGCCAACTGTGGATTTTAGAGCCTACAAAATAGGCGATAACCTTATAGAAAACATGAGTACACCAAAAGATGCGCCTAAAGCCGTCCAAGAGTTTACTTGGACCTTTAATGTGAATGGAGAAGAAAAAGAGTTCGTAACAAATGGTTCTTACCCTAATGTTAATGGTGAGTATGTTGGTGTTGAAACTAAGATTATAAAAGAAGGGTACCAACCATCAATACTGGATTTTTCTATAGAAAGTCATGAAGGCGATGTGACACAAGAAATTTTAGCCGAAGATAAGTTAATAATAATCGTGTCATATAGTTTAGACAAAGCTGAAAAAGACGGCCTTACAGCTATAAAAGCTAAAGCCAACGAGGCAACCAGTAAAGGATATAAGGTTATTGGATTAACAGCATCTGGAGCAGAAGCTAAACAGCGTATAAAAGCAGATTATAATTTCGATTTCGACTTTTATTCATGCGACGAAAAAGTTTTAAAAACAATTGTTCGTTCTAATCCTGGAGTATTAGAATTAAGTAAAGGGACAGTAAAACAAAAAGTGCACTGGAACGATATTGACGATTTAAAACTAATAAGCTCATCTAATGCGAATCCAAATCTAAACTTCGTACTTAAGCGTCAATTGGATAGTATTATGGTTTTGGACCAAAAATATAGAGGCGAATCTTATAGGGAAAACTTTAAAAAACAAGATAAGATAGATAGTACTAATCTTATTTTTATTGAAAAAGTTTTTAAAGAACATGGTTATCCAGGCAAAAACTTGGTTGGAGAATCAACAAAAAGTGTGGCTTGGTTTGTTATTCAGCATTCAAATAAGATACCAGATTATTTGCCATTAATGAAGCAGGCAGGTGCCAAAGGAGAGCTACCATTAACCGATGTAGCTATGATGGAAGATAGGTATTTAATGGAGCAAGGAAAGCCTCAGATTTATGGTACACAAGGATCAGTTTATTTTCAAGGTGCTGCGGACGAATTTTCATTTATTTGGCCTATTAAAGACCCGGAAAATGTAAATAAACGTCGTGAAGAAGTAGGATTTAAGGAGTCTGTTGAAGCATACGGAATTCGTTTGTTTGGAGAAAGCTTCGAGTTTAAAAACTATACAATAGAAGAAATAAATAAAAAAGGTCGAATCATTAAAGAATAATATCTGTTAAACTATTTTTTAAATAAAACATTTTACGCATTACTTACATTATTTGAAGTAGTTAAAGCAATTTCAGGTTGGTTTGCATCGATGCTTGCTGGAGCTGTGTTTGTAGAGTATATCTTTGGTTGGAATGGATTGGGAAAAGAAATTGTAAACTCTTTAAACACCTTGGATTTGCCAGTTATTATGGGTTCCGTTTTAATAATAGCCTTAATGTTTATCATCATAAATATTTTTGTGGATATTATGTATACGTGGTTAGATCCGAAAATTAAATTAAAATAAAATTCCTGCGTAGGGAGGAATCTCTTGGCTAAAATGCCGAAATTAAAAAGTAAAAATAGAATATACCCTTTCAAATAAGAGTTGTAAGGTTTTCTAAATAGAATAATAAGTTTAATTAAAAAGATACCTGCTTCCGCAGGCATTAATTATGAGAAAGCAAATTGTAGCAGGGAATTGGAAAATGAATAATGACTTACCAGAAACTGTAACGCTTATTTTAAACTTAAAAAAGCAAACACAAACCTCACAAGCTGAGGTTATGATAGCGCCTTCGTTTGTGAATCTTTATCATGCTTTTGAAGCTTTAAGAACTTATGATATTGAAGTGGTTGCCCAAAACATGCATTATGCTAAAAGTGGCGCTTTTACAGGAGAAGTGAGTGCCAATATGCTTACTAGTATAGGCATACAAACCGTTATTTTAGGTCATAGCGAACGTCGCGCATATTTTAACGAAACAGATGAAGATTTAGCTAAAAAAGTTGACGCAGCTTTAAGTAATAAAATGAGAGTGATATTTTGTTTTGGAGAAGAACTAGCCGATAGAAAATCTAATAAGCATGAAGATGTAGTCGAAAGTCAAATTAAAAATGTGCTTTTTCATCTTTCCAAAGATGCTTGGAAAAACATAGTTTTGGCCTACGAACCAGTTTGGGCAATTGGCACAGGTGAAACTGCAAGTCCCGAACAAGCTCAAGATATGCATAGATTTATAAGAGAAACATTGATGAGTAGATATGGCAATTCCCTCGCTAATGAGGTGTCTATCCTTTATGGAGGTAGTGTAAAACCTAATAATGCCAAGGAAATTTTCTCAAAACCAGATGTAGATGGTGGTTTAATTGGAGGCGCATCACTTAATGCCGAAGATTTTTACGCCATTGTAAATGCTTTTTAAATAATGTCAAACACAATATATATTGGTTATTATTTTACTGTTCAACCTTTGGTTCCAGCTGTTGAAATACTTATTGCTGAACTAGGATATGCTGGCTTTGAAAGCTTTGTTGAGACCGAAAAAGGTGTGACAGCGTATATTAAAAAAGAAGAATGGAACAGTGAAATTTTAAATGACATTCAAATTTTAAAATCTAAAGAATTTATAATTGACCATACCTTTAACGAGATAGAGCAAACCAATTGGAATGAAGAATGGGAAAAGAATTTTAAACCAATAGTTGTTGATGATGTTTGTACAGTAAGAGCCCCTTTTCATGAAACACCAAATACCAAATATGATATTGTAATTGAGCCTAAAATGAGTTTTGGCACAGGGCATCATGAAACAACACACATGATGATTCAGCATATTTTAAACAATGATTTTAAAGATAAATCGGTTTTAGATATGGGTTGTGGTACAGGAGTTTTGGCAATTTTAGCCGAAATGAAAGGCGCTACAAATATTGATGCAATAGATATAGATAATTGGTGTTATATAAACAGTTTAGAGAATGTCGAGAGAAATAACTGTAAGCATATTTCTGTGTTTGAAGGTGATGCAAGTCTTTTAAATGAAAAGAAATTTGACATAATCATTGCAAATATTAACAGGAATATTTTGTTGGCAGATATCTCAAAATACGCAGCTTGTTTAAATAAAGAAGGACAATTATTTTTAAGCGGATTTTACAATCATGATATTCCCATAATAGAAAAAGAATGCTCTAAATATGGTTTAAAACTCCAAGAAAGTTTAGAGAGAAATAATTGGGTTTCGTTAAAATTTATAAATTAGCAAAAAATTACTCGATGAGTATAAAGGAAAAAATATTAGAAGAAGTTTCTGTAAAAGAAGAAGTTGTTAAGCAAAACGAGATTGTTTTATTTAACGATGATGTAAATACTTTTGATCATGTAATAGATACTCTTGTTGATGTTTGCGAACACACACCAGAACAAGCCGAACAATGTGCAATTTTAGTTCATTATAAAGGGAAATGTACTGTAAAAACTGGCGAGTATGCTTATTTAGAGCCACGATGCTCTAGATTGCTTAATGCTGGTTTAAGTGCAGAAATTGTTTAAATGCACATTATACATAAAGCATATAAACGGTGTTACTTTTTTGATTAGCTAAAATATTTCTAAAGTTGTTTGCCTATTGCTTTTTAGAGGTGCTAAACCCAAATATTTTGTATAAAGGACAAAAGCTAATAAGGCTTGTGAGTAAAAATATAATTGCTACTGCCATTAATATATAAGCAAGTGTACCTTCAATCACATTAAAATAATACAACAAAGCAATAGCGATTGCTATAACTATTCTTATGCCTTTGTCGGTATTCCCCATGTTTGTTTTCATAATAATAAATTTTATATGGTTAAACTAAAATACAATTTTAGCAACCATCTTCCCAATAATTTTTCCATGTTGACATACTGTAAGAGATTTAACTTTATAACTTTCGTTTAAACAAAGTTTATCGGTTAATTAATATATCAAAGAGTAGGTGCTTCATTGTTGCTTCAAATTTTAAAGCTAATATTGGTGTTTTTCACCAACAAATACGGAAATAAGTATCTAGTATTATCAAATATTTATTTATTCTTATAAGATAAATACAACTATGTTTCTATACATTAACCATACGTATTTTTTTTAAACCTTTATTATTTCTAATAAAAATAAATTATGTACCTTAACACTTGGTAATTATTATATTGTATCATGAAAAATATTGTTCAATATATTCTTTGTATTTGTATAGGTATTCCTTTGCTTTCTTTTTCACAAGAACTACCTCCAATTACCGCTTACAATCCAAGTTTATATAATGCAGAAAGACAAAATTGGTCAATTACACAGGCTGATGATAGAAATATCTATTTTGCCAACAACAAAGGCCTTTTAGAGTTTAATGGAGCAAGATGGAAATTATACAAAACCCCAAATGAATCTATAGTCAGGTCAGTTAAAGCAACTGGAGATAGAATTTATTCTGGTTGCTATATGGAATTTGGCTTTTGGACAAAAGATTCTTATGGAGAATTAAATTACACATCACTGTCAAAAGAACTTAAAATACAACTTAAAGAAGACGAAGAATTTTGGAATATTATAGAGTTTGAAGAAAAGATATTGTTTCAGTCTTTAGATAGAATATATATTTATGATAGATCTAACAATACATTTAATATTATAAGTTCAGATTCAAGAATCACTAAAATATTCCAAGCAGATGATGCTATATATTTTCAGCGAATTAATGATGGAATCTATAAAATTGAAAACGGAAAAGATGTTTTGTTAACAAATGATTCGAGAATTATTGATAAAATAATAATAAATATATTTCCTCAAAAAGATCAACTTTTAATACAGACTCAAAACGACGGGATTTTTATTTTTGGTGATAACAAAATTAACGAATGGGATGTTTCAAAAATGAATGCCCTTTCAGATCTAAGTGTTTATAGTAGTATTCGTCTTAAAAATAGGGGCTTTGTGTTTGGAACCATTTCAAGAGGCCTTGTTTACTTAAATAATGGAAATATAATTTTTAATATTAAACAAGAGGATGGCTTATTAAACAATACTGTTTTATCTGTTTTTGAAGATGTCGATGACAATATATGGTTGGGTTTAGATAACGGAATTAATAGTTTAAACACCAATTCTCCTTTTAAAGTATATCACGATGATGAGGGTTCATTAGGTTCGGTTTATGCTTCAGCTTTGTATAATGGTTTTTTGTATTTGGGGACCAACCAAGGCCTATTTTATAAAAGTGCTTTTAGTAATGAGTCATTTCAATTTATCAGTAATACCGAAGGGCAAGTCTGGGCGTTAAGCGTAATAGATAATAAATTGTTTTGTGGACATAATTCTGGCACTTTTATTATAAGTGATGGTACAGCTGTTAAAATTTCTGATGTTCAAGGAATTTGGAGCCTTAAGCATCTTCCTCATTTACCAAATCTAATTTTACAAGGAGGCTATAATGGGCTTTCTATTATTGAAAAAAGAAATGGTAGTTGGTCTTTTCGAAATATAATTGATGGTTTTGAGATATCATCACGCTTTTTTGAAGTATTTAACGAAAACAGTGTTTTGGTAAGTCATGAATACAAAGGCGTATTTAACCTTACAATCTCTAAGGACTTTATGAAACTCATTGATATAAAGAAGCTGAACATTAGTAAAGGATTAAGCTCTAGCCTAAAAAAATTTAACAATCATATTTATTACGCATATAAAGATGGCGTTTTTAAGTATAATTTTTCTAAAGAGAAATTCGTAAAAGAAATAGAGTTTAGCAAAATATATGATAGTATAAGTTATCTATCAGGTAAATTAATTTTAGATAAAAACTCTAATTATTTATGGGGAGTATCAAAAACAGATATTAGCTATATATCTCCTGGTAAATTGAGTAATAAACCTAATATTAACAAAATATATTTACCTGCAAAAATAAGAGACAATGTTACCAGTTATGAAAGTATCTTAAATCTAGGAAATGAACAGTATTTGCTTGGCACCTCAAGAGGATATATAATAATGGACTTAAATAAAATTAAAACCAATAAAAAATTTCAGATTAAATTAGATGTAGTTGAAAATAGTAAAAGTAAACAAGCAGCTAGTTTGAAGCTTATTGATAAAACTACTAATGGAGAATTTGATAATCAACAACACAACTTTAAATTCTCATACAGCATACCAGAATTCTCAAAATATAGTATAAAAGAATATCAATATAAATTAGATGGTATGTACAATTCTTGGAGTACATGGTCAACTAACTCCACTGAATTGTTCGAGAATCTACCTTATGGAAATTATACTTTTAAAGTTAGGGGTAAAATTGGAGATGATGTCTCGACCAATGTAGCTTCTTACGCTTTTCGAATTAAACGTCCTTTACTACTTTCTAACCTAGCCATTGTATTTTATTCAATGTTGTTTTTGTTACTAGTACTATTTACTCATAATTTTTATAAATCGTATTATAAAAAGCAACGAGAAAAATTATTGATTAAAACTAAGAGGGAATTAGAGCTTAAAGAATTAGAAAACAAGCAGCAACTAATCAATCATAAAAATGAGCGGCTCGAACAAGATATAAACAATAAAAATCGAGAATTAGCAATCTCAACAATGAGCCTTATAAAAAAGAATGAGTTTTTAAATAATATTAAAAATGAGTTAAACAACTCGAAAGACGGCAACTTTTCACACATTGTTAAATTAGTTGATAAAAACCTTAATAATACAGATGATTGGAAGTTATTTGAGGAGGCATTTAATAATGCTGATAAGGATTTTCTTAAGAAAATTAAAGAAGTTCATCCAAAACTTACTCCCAACGATTTACGCTTATGCGCATACTTGAGGTTAAATTTATCTTCAAAAGAGATTGCTCCACTACTAAATATATCATCAAAAAGTGTTGAGGTTAAACGCTATAGATTAAGAAAAAAAATGGGTTTAGCTCACGAATCTAGCTTAACAAATTATATTTTAGAAATATAATAGCTTAACATATCCCAAAAAAACACAACATTACCACTACAAACTGTATTATTACTTCATTTTTAGTCTTTGTTTAAGATTTTTATAATACCCATAATTATTATGTATTTATTGCTAAATTAATAATTTACACCCATTTATTTTACGATGTATGTTTTTTGTTTAGGTGTTTTTTGCAGATTTCTCAAACCATATTTTTAGCTTTATCAAGTTGTAAAAACTATATAAATCTGTTTTGTTCATATCAGTTATATCGATTTTAGCTTAACACGTTTATTTGTATTATTAAACTTATATATATGAAAGGAATTTTAGGAATACTAATTACATTGTTTGGAGTAATTACTATAAGTGCTCAAACTTTAGATGTAAAGGGAACTGTTCTTGACGAAACAGGCATACCAATACCAGGAGTAAATGTTATTGTTAAAGGAACGTCCAAAGGAGCTTCAACAGATTTTGATGGAAATTTCATTTTAAAAGATGTATCAATAGGATCTGTTTTATCCATTAGTTATGTAGGGTATGTCACTTATGAAGTTACTATTAACGACAACACAGATTTAAATGTACAGTTGCAACCCGATGTTGCACAGTTAGATGAAGTTGTTGTAATTGGTTACGGTACACAAACCAAAAAGGAAATAACTGGAGCTGTTTCTGTTGTTTCAAACGAAACCATCGAAAAATTAAAGCCAACTCGTATTGAGCAAGCATTACAAGGTCAAGTGGCAGGTGTAAATATTACAACCAATTCAGGATCTCCAGGTGGTGGCTCAACTATTAGTATTAGAGGGGTATCTACTAACGGAAATAGTAGCCCATTAATTTTGGTAGATGGTAATGTTGTAGAAGATCTTAGCGTTGTGAACCCTTATGACATCGAAAGCATAAACATACTTAAGGATGCTACAGCAGGGATTTATGGAGTAAGAGCTGCGAATGGCGTTATTCTTATAACTACAAAAACAGGACGTAAAGAAATGCCATTAACAATTGAGTACAATGCCTATGGAGGGTTTCAGCAAACAACACGAAAAATACCTGTATTAAATGCAACACAATATGGTGTCATAGTCAATGAGGCTTACGCAGCTGGTGGAAGCACACCACCTTTTTCTGATTTATCTACTTTAGGTATTGGAACCAATTGGCAAGACGAAGTGTTCGAGTCGGCTCCAATAATGAATCATCACATCACACTTAAAGGAGGTAAAGAAAAGTCATCATATTCTTTCAGTTCTTCATATTTAACTCAAGATGGTATTGTTGGTGGTAAAAAATCTAACTTTACTCGTGTTACTAATACGGCAACTTATAATTTAGACTTTTTAGAAAACTTTAAATTTAAGTCGGGAGTTACTTTAACAGGAGTAAATAGCCAAGGATTACCAGAAAACGCATTAGGGTCTGTACTTTTTAATGCTTTAAATATGGCACCTACTATTCCAGTAAGGGATGAAAATGGTGAATTTTCATTAGCTGATGGTTTAGGAGCAGAAGTTATAAACCCAATAGCGCAAATGGCTAATACCTATAATAGAAATAAAGTAATGAAGATTAATGGTTTTGCTGGATTAGCTTATAATTTCTTAGAGCATTTCACAGCTGAAGCTAATATTCAATTTAATTATGCCGAAGTATCAAGCTTCTCATTCGATCCAACTGATTATTATGGAGGAGGAAAGGTGTTTAATACTTTAACAAATGGTGTTTTTGAAGGTTTTAATATTTTTAGAGACTATACGTTCGATGGGTTTTTAAAATACCAAAACAAATTTAACGATGTACATAACCTTAATGTCCTTTTAGGAATTTCTGTTTTTAAAACAACAGGAATGTTTTCTGGGGCAACAGCTACCGATATTAAAAACAATGATATACGTTATGCTACTGTAGAACAAGGTTTAGATCAACGAGATATATATGCAGAAAGAGGTAGTAACCCAAAGTTTGATGGTAGATTATTATCCTATTTTGCAAGAGTACAGTATGATTATAAAGGCAAATATTTATTTTCTGCAGTAGTACGTAGAGATGGTTCAACAAGATTTGGTCCAAATAACAAATTTGGAATATTCCCTTCTGGATCTATTGGCTGGGTTGCTTCAGACGAAGAATTTATGAGTGACAACAACACCTTTGATTTATTAAAATTTCGAGCCTCTTATGGGGTTTTAGGTAATGACAGAATTGGTGATTATAGATTTGTATCATTATTAACTGGAGAAGGAACCTATTTTTTTGGAGGTAATGATCGTGAAAATGAAGTCTTTGGAATTGCAAGCGGACCAATTTCAAACCCACAAATTAAATGGGAAAAACAAAAAACATTGGATATAGGAGTCGATATGCGTATTTTAAATAATAAAGTGGATATAACTGCCGATTATTTTAAAAAGAGAACAGAAGACTTATTAGTTTCACCTCAAATTTCCGGACTCCTAGGTACAGGCGCACCACCATTTGTTAATGCAGGAATAGTTGAAAATAAAGGCCTTGAATTTGCCATTGGTTACTCAGATAATTTAAGTGAAAATTTTAAATTCGACATCAGGTACAATGTTACTACTTTAAAAAATGAAGTTCTGGAAGTTAGTGGAGAAGACGAATATCTTGAAGGTGGTCGCTTTGGTATTTCACAACCTGCAATATCTAGAATGGAAGCAGGGTTTCCAATGGGGTATTTTGTTGGCTATCAAACAAATGGAATTTTTCAAAACCAAACAGAAGTTGATAACTCAGCAGTTACTAATCTAGGAGCCCGACCAGGAGACTTAAAATTTGTCGATCAAAATGGCGATGGCGTTATAGATTTGAACGATAGGGTAAATCTTGGAAACCCAATACCAGATGCCACAATGGGTCTTAACATATCCTTTGATTATAAAAACATTGATTTCTCAGCTTACACCTTTGCATCTATTGGCAATGAAATTGTACGAAATTACGAACGTAACCAACAATTAGTGAATAAACCTATTTGGTATTTAAACCGTTGGACAGGAGAGGGTACTAACAATTCATCACCACTGCAAACAATTGGAGCTACTTCTAATACAGATTTTTCCGATTTTTATGTAGAAGACGGTTCTTTTGTACGATTACAAAATGTACAATTAGGATATACATTTTCAGACAATGTGTTAAATAACGACAAAATAACCAAGCTAAGAATTTATGTTTCAGCAAATAATTTATTTACGCTAACTAAATATAGAGGATACGATCCTACTATTGGTAATGGTGCACCAATTGGTGGTGGAATCGATAATGGATTTTATCCAAGTGCGAGTACATTCTTATTGGGTCTTAACGTAAAATTTTAATTAAGTATTATGAAAAATTTAAAAATTATATCTAATCTCTTCGCATTTTTAATGGTGCTTTCTTGTAGTGATACTTTTGTGGATGTTGATTCAGACGATCAAAATTCCGAAACCTTTTTTAATACAGAAGAAGATTATCAACTAGCACTTGTTGCAGCTTACGATTATTTACAAACAACAGCCAAATTTTATCAATTTGCAGAAATAGCATCAGATAACACCCTTGCTGGAGGAGAAAGTGCAACAGATTCACCATATATTCAAGAAATAGACGATATGATACACACACCATCAGGACAAAGTGATGGTGGTTTAAGAACCATGTGGCAATGGATGTACGAAGCGGTAAATCGTTGTAATTATATTATGGAATTTCAAGACAAAACAGATTTTTCTAATAAAACCAGTGTCATCGCTCAAACAAGATTCTTACGAGCTTATTATAACTTTATTTTAGTAAAATGGTGGGGCGATGTCCCAATGCTTGTTGATAAACGCATACAATTTGGAGATCAGTTTAATATTGATAGAACACCTAAAGAAGAAGTATATGCCTTAATTGAAGACGATTTAATCTTTGCCGCAGCTAATTTGCCTTATGTGCAAAATGAAACTGGTAGAATTACCAAAGGTGCTGCTCAAGGAATGCTTGGTAAAGTATATTTATACCAAGATAAGTTTGATGAAGCTGCTGCGGTCTTAGAAGATTTAATAATTTTTGGACCACATCGTTTATTGACATCAGCAGAATATCCAAATATGTTTGAACGTGATTGGGAAAATAATATAGAATCCGTTTTTGAAGTTCAATATTCTGATGTCGATGGAGGAAGCTATGAGTGTTTCCAATGTCTTGAGGGTAATTATTCAGTGTATTTTAACGGGCCAAGAGGCTTTGTAGATTCTGCTGAAAAATTTGATTCTGGCTATAGTTTTAATGTGCCAGTTCAAGACGTCGTTGATGCTTTTGAACCAGGAGATTTACGTTATGAAACTTCTATATTAGATATGGAACAGTATATAATCGATAACCCAGGATCTAGTTGGAGCGGCGATGGCTACGAGCAAACAGGTTATTTTAATAGAAAATACATTGCACGTTTAGGCGATTTAAATATTGGTGATCCTGCACTTACAAACCCTGATAATTACCGCGCATTAAGGTTTGCCGATGTTTTGTTAATGGCAGCAGAAGCTTTAAATAGAGGCAATATTAGCGATATTAGAGCACAAGGGTATTTAAACCTAGTGCGCAATCGAGCTATGCTTCCTTCAGTAAATACTACAGGTACTAATTTAACTAACGATATATATAAAGAACGCCGTGTTGAATTGGTAGGTGAAGGTCATCGTTTCTTCGATTTGGTTCGAACTGGAAGAGCAGCACAAGCTATTGACGGATTTGTTGCTGGAAAACACGAACTCTTTCCTATACCAATCGAGGAAATTCAATTAACTGGAAATAGATGGAGTCAAAATCCAGGATACTAAAAAATATTATTATGAAAAAAATTAAATTTATAATTAGCACGTTTTTCGTATTACTTTTAATATGGAACTGTACCGACGATGAAAATCTAGATTTTTTAAACGATGTCATAGCACCTGCAAATGTTTCAGCATTATTTCAAGTGACTCAGGATAACTCAGGACTAGTCAGTATTACACCTAGTGGAGATGGAGCTACATCATTTAACATTCTTTTTGGAGATGGAACCGAAACCCCATCTGAAGTTGTTGCAGGCGAAACTATTTCACATACTTATGAAGAAGGCACATATACTGTAAGCATTGAAGCTGTAGGTATTACTGGTTTAAAAACCCAAATTGAACAACCTCTGGTAGTATCTTTCAAGGCACCTGAGAATTTAGATGTGCTTATAGAAAACGATATGGCAATTTCAAAACAAGTTAACGTTACGGCAAATGCAGATTTTGCCATATCGTTTGAAGTTTATTTTGGTGAAACTGGTAATGATGATCCTGTAATAGCCAATATAGGTGAAACAGCATCTTATATTTATCAAGAACCAGGAACTTATACTATTAGAACTGTCGCTATGGGTGCCGCAATAGAAACGACAGAATATATAGAAGAATTTGTAGTAACCGAAATACTGCAACCTATTGCTTCTGCTCCTGCGCAACCAATTAGAGATGCTCAAGATGTTATTTCAATATTTAGTTCAACTTATACCGATGTGTCAGGAACTAATTATTTCCCAGATTGGGGACAAGGAGGTCAAGGAAGTAGTTGGGCTTTATTCGATTTGAACGGAGATGAAATGCTACAATATATTAATTTAAGTTATCAAGGTGTCGCTCTAGCAGATGGTACCTCTGTAGATGTTTCAGGAATGGAGTTCTTGCATATGGACGTTTGGACATCTGGAGATGCTACAAGAATAGAGACATCGCTAATTAATAATACTGCTGGAGGAGCTACTGAAGCGCCTGTTTGGAGTGATTTAACTGCAGGAGAATGGACAACTATAGAAATTCCAATTTCAGATTATACCGATCAAGGTCTTACGGTTACCGAGATTTTTCAATTAAAATTTGTTGGAGACCCTTGGGCAGCAGGAACAGTGTTTATCGATAATATTTATTTCTACAAACCATCAACTGTGGTAACAATGCCACAGTACAATGCGCCAACACCAACGTATGGAACAGGAGATGTTATCTCTATCTTTAGTGATGCCTACACTAGTGTTGGTATTAGCGAATTAAATCCTAATTGGGGACAAACAACAACTTTAACTCCTGTTGATATAGCTGGAAATAACATTTGGTTATATGAAGCACTTAACTTTACGGGAATAGTAACGGACTATGGAAATCCTACCAACTTGTCAGGAATGGACTATGTGCATTTCGACTATTTTACACCAGATGTAACACAATTAGGCTTAAAAATTGTTAACACAGTAGTTGGTCAAGAAGATATTGCTTGGGTTTCAACTGTTGCCGAACCAGGTGTTAGAGGCACTTGGGTAAGTGTAACCATTCCATTAAATGACTTTGCCATTGATAGATCGGGAGTAACCCAATTATTGTTTGATACAGCTGGAGGTAGTGCAAAAGTATATGTAGATAATTTATATTTCTACTCAGAAACTGGAACACAACCAACCGTTATAGCCCCAGAGCCTGTGATAGATGCTAGTGATGTAATGTCTATTTTTAGTGATAGCTATACAAGTGTTGGTATAAGTGAATTAAATCCTAATTGGGGACAAACAACAACATTAACGCCAATAGATATTGGAGGGAATAATATTTGGCAGTACGATTTATTAAATTATACAGGTATTGTTACAGATTATGGCAACCCAACAAATTTATCGGGAATGAAATTTATTCATTTTGATTACTGGACTCCAGATGCAACGGTATTGGGATTGAAGTTAGTGAATACGGTTGTTGGTGAAGAAGATATTAAATTTGTTCCGAATATAGTAACAGGAACTTGGGTAAGTGTTACAATTCCATTGGGAGATTATAATATAGATCCTTCAGCAGTAACACAACTCCTTTTTGATACAACTGGCGCTAGCGCAACGGTTTATATTGATAACCTTTATTTTCATAATTAGAAAAAATAGATCATGAAAAAATTTAAATATATTTTAGTTTTAATTAGTGTTGTACTTTTTACAACATCATGTCAAGACGATGACTTTTCAGTAGGTGAAATTATTACTCCTACAAACTTACAACTAACAGCTGAAATTGTTGGAGCAGATGCAGCTAACCCTAATGGAGATGGATCAGGGATTGTTAATTTTACATCTTCAGCAGATAATTCTATAACTTATAGATACAATTTTGGAGATAACACAGACATTGTAGTCGCTCCCTCTGGAACAGTAACACATAGGTTTACTCAAACAGGAGTACAATCTTATTCAGTTACTGTATTAGCCTCTGGAGTAGGAGGTGTCACAAGCTCAACTTCAATAAATGTTGATGTATATAGTTCATTTGAAGATCAGGAAGCGAAAGATTTTTTAAGTGGAGGAGCAGGTAACAGTAAAACATGGTATTGGGCTGCTGATAAAGAAGGAAATATTGGACTCGGACCTAACAATCCAGAAGATGGAGAGCATACATGGTCACAATGGTTTACTTCAACGGCATGGCATCCAGATAAGCTTTGTATGTATGATGCCGAATTTGTATTCTCACAAGATAGTAATGGCGATATAACCTTTGAACAGTTAACGGATATTGCATATACTCCAGGAGATTTTGCTGCTTCAATTGGCGTTGATGGAGATACTTGTCATGGTCTTGATGTTGCGCCATCCCTTGATGGTATTAAAAATGTAAGTTTTAGTCCATCAAATTCAACCGCAACTATCGATGGCGAATATAGAGGTACAACTATTAATTTTTCAGATGGTGGCTTTATGTCCTGGTATGTTGGTGTATATTCTATAGAAATTATAGAAATTACAGAAAGTACTCTGTTCGTTAGAATGACTGATAGTTCTAATCCTGATAATGCTTGGTATTGTAAATACCAAACAGATAACCCGAATGATTAATAATTGATTTTTTTTGATAATTAAAACCAATTAAATGTTTAGTAGAGTTAGTCGTACATTTATTTATAGTCTTAAACTGTTATTGGTTTTTTTAGCTTTTTCATGTTCTAGTGGTGGAAATGACGATACCGTTGTCAACCCACCACAGGACATAATTCCGTCAAATTTAGTTTTGAATATTGAAATTGTTGGCGTAAATGCTTCTAACCCAAATGGTGATGGTTCTGGGCAAGTTATAGCTACTGCTTCGGCTACTAATGCTGCTAGATATGTTTTTAAGTTTGGTAATGATGAAGTTCAAAATACTAGTGGCAATGCTAATTATACATTTGTAAACCAAGGTATTAACAACTATTTGGTTTCGGTTTTTGCTTATTCAAGCACAGGACAATTCATAAGTACATTTAAAAATGTTACAGTTTATGTAAGTGATGGAACACAGTTGGTTTGGTCTGACGAATTTAATGTTGATGGAGCTCCCGATAGCTCTAAGTGGAATTTTGAAATAGGAAATGGTTGCCCAGATTTATGTGGTTGGGGCAATGGTGAATCACAGTATTATACCGATAGAAGTGATAATGTAATAATAGAAAATGGTTTATTGAAAATTACTGCTAAAAAAGAAACTTACGAAGGTTATAATTATACCTCTACCAGAATGACTACAAAGAATAAATATGAGTTTACTTATGGTAAAATTGAGGTTCGTGCTAGACTTCCCGAAGGCGGAGGAACTTGGCCAGCAATTTGGCTTTTAGGAGCAAACATAGATACTGTTGGTTGGCCTGCATCTGGCGAAATTGATATCATGGAACATTGGGGACACAACCCAACTATAGTATCTAGTGCAACGCACACACCTTCTTGCTTTGGAGGTTGCCCTGACACGACTGTTGGAGAAACTACAGTTACCGATTTCGCAACAGAATTCCATGTGTATGGGCTTGAATGGACCGAAAATAAACTTCGCTTCTTTCTAGACGATAATTTTTTATATGAGTATAACCCTACAGTTAAAAATGCATCGACATGGCCTTTTGATAATCCTCAATTTTTTATTCTAAACATTGCAATGGGTGGAAATTGGTTTTCTATCGACCCAAATTTTTCTCAATCAACAATGGAGATTGATTATGTAAGAGTATATCAATAAATTTTTTTGTCTGGGTTTTTTAACAGTAAATATTTAATGAATAATATAGAGCATAACATACTAAACAACGATACTACTATAGAGGTTGCAAAAATAAATAAGGAGAACTATTATAAAATTTCCAATAGCGATGCCATGCGCCCATTTTTCATGAGTATTGTAAGCGACTCTAATCACTGGATGTTTATATCTAGTAATGGTGGTTTAACGGCTGGAAGAAAAAATGCTGAATATGCACTATTCCCTTATTATACGGATGATAAAATCACAGAATCAGCAGATATTACTGGAAGTAAATCAATCTTTTTAGTTGAGCACTATGGGAAATCTAAAATTTGGGAACCATTTTCAGATCGTTTTGATGGGCTGTACCAAATCACCAGAAACTTATATAAAAGCGAATATGGTAACAAAGTCATGTTTGAGGAAGTTAATCATGACTTAGACCTTACTTTTAGATACCAATGGAGTTCTAGCAATATTTATGGTTTTGTTAGAGAATCTACACTAATAAATCATAGCGAAGGCTCAGTAATAATATCATTATTAGATGGTATTCAAAACATCATGCCTTATGGCGTTGGAAGTGATTTGCAAAACCAAAGTAGTAATTTGGTCGATGCTTATAAACGTAACGAATTAGAAGAAAATTCAGGGTTGGGTATTTTTGCTTTAAGTGCTATTATTGTAGATAAAGCAGAACCTAGCGAAGCTCTTAAAGCGAATGTTGCTTGGTCAATTGGACTGGAGAATCCTAAATATGTATTGTCTTCATTGCAATTAAAAGCTTTTAGGAATCGTAAGCAAATCAATCAAGAAATTGATGTAAAAGCCGAAAAAGGAGCTTATTTTTTAAATACGTCCATAGAATTGCATCCAAAAGAAGAAAAGCAGTGGATGATAATTGCTAATGTAAATCAAAACCATTCCGAAATTACAGCTTTATCCAAGAGTATTCAGGAAGATTCTAAGCTAATACATAAAGTAAAGGCTAATATAGATTTTGGAACCCAACGATTAATAGCACTTAATGGCTCTTCGGATGGTATTCAATTAACCGAAGATAAGTTTAGAGATACCAGGCATTTTTCCAATACATTATTCAACATCATGCGTGGTGGCATTTTTGATCATAATTATCAGATTGAGAAAAGCGATTTTAAAAATTATATTTCAGAAGCAAATAAAAAAGTAGCTAGAAACAATGAAGCAATCATTGATGATTTGCCAGAAACTTTTACACTTTTCAAACTTCGGGATATAGCAAATAACAGTAATGACCCAAACTTTAGGCGTTTATGCCTAGAGTATATGCCTTTGCGTTTTAGTCGTCGTCATGGTGACCCAAGCAGACCTTGGAATAAATTTTCAATTAACACACGAAGTGAGGTTGATGGCTCTAAAATACTGGATTACGAAGGTAATTGGCGCGATATTTTTCAAAATTGGGAGGCTTTAGCAATTGCGTTTCCTGAGTTTATTGAAACTATGATCCATAAGTTTTTAAATGCAACAACGTTTGAGGGTTATAATCCGTATCGTGTCACAAAAGATGGCTTTGATTGGGAAACCATTGAGCCTGACGATCCTTGGTCGTACATTGGATATTGGGGAGATCATCAAATTATTTATTTGCTAAAATTTTTAGAATTTATTGAAAAGCGTAAACCTGGAAAATTGCAAGACTATTTTAATAAAGACCTTTTTGTTTACGCAAATGTTCCTTACAGGATAAAGGATTATAAAAGCATTATAAAAAACCCAAAGGATACGATAGAATTTGATGAATCATTGGATGCTAAAATTCGTCAGGAACGTATAGAACTTGGTGCTGATGGTGCTTTGTTGAGAGATGAGAACAGATTTATTGTAAAAGTAAATTTCATTGAAAAAATATTGGCAACTACCTTAGCAAAACTCTCCAATTTTATTCCTGAAGCTGGTATCTGGATGAATACACAACGACCAGAATGGAACGATGCCAACAACGCTTTGGTTGGTAATGGTGTGTCAATGGTAACACTTTATTACTTACGCCGCTTCTTGGATTTCTTTAAAACAATTTTTGAAAACACAAATCAAAACACATTTGAGATTTCAACTGAGTTAGTAACATTCTATAATAAGGTTCATGATACTTTAAAAGCGCATGAAAATATGTTGTCAAACAGTTTTAGCGATGCACAACGCATGCAAGTCTTAGAACCCTTACTCAAAGCAGCAAGTGATTATAGAAAGCAAATTTACAACCATGCATTTTCAGGTCGAAAAGCCGAAATCTCTTTACATAGCTTAAAAGATTTTGTAAATATAAGTCTTGAGTATTTAGAACATGCCATTCGTGCTAATAGAAGAAAGGACAATTTATTTCATGCCTATAATTTAATAACAGTTGATGACAAGTCTGCTAAAATTTCATATTTAAACGAAATGCTTGAAGGTCAAGTAGCTGTGTTAAGCTCTAAGTATTTATCTCCTCCTAAAGCTCTAGATATATTGGATGCTATGAAGCATAGTGCTTTGTTTAGAGAAGACCAATACAGTTATTTGTTATATCCTAACAAAGAATTACCAAGCTTTATAAATAGAAATACAATTCCAAAAGAGCTTGTTTCAAAATCAAATTTACTACAACAACTTGTTGCCGATAAGAATACTCAAATTATTGAACAGGATATAAAAGGCCATTATCATTTTAATGGAAACTTTAAAAATGCTAATGATCTCAAGGAAGGATTGAATATACTTTCTGAATCCAAATACAAATCACTTGTTAAATCAGATAAAAAAATAGTACTAGATATTTTTGAAGACATTTTTAATCACAAATCATTCACAGGTCGTTCAGGTACGTTTTACGGTTATGAAGGTTTAGGTTCTATTTATTGGCACATGGTTTCTAAGTTATTATTGAGCGTTCAGGAAAGTTGCTTAAAAGCCATTAGAAACAATGAAAGCCCTGAACTTATTGGCAAACTTTTAGACCATTATTACGAAATACAAGAAGGAATAGGAGTGCATAAACCACCAAAACTATATGGTGCTTTTCCAACCGATCCTTACTCGCATACACCTTCAGGAAAAGGTGCGCAACAACCAGGAATGACAGGTCAGGTAAAAGAAGATATATTATGTCGTTTTGGTGAACTTGGTGTTTTTGTTAATGAAGGTAAATTGCAATTCGACCCTTGTTTACTTAGGAAAAGAGAATTTTTAAAGGCAGAAAAAACATTTAGATATATTGATGTAGCTCAAGAACAAAAATCCTTAGAACTATCAATAAATTCATTAGCATTTACCTATTGTCAAGTTCCTATAATTTATAAAATAGCAGACAAAAATGGTATTGAAATTTTCAAGAATAACAATACAAGTCAGCAAATTAATAATCTAATGATAGATGCGCAAACAAGCGAGAAAATATTTAAAAGAACTGGAGAGATAGTGCTTATTAAAGTAAGTATTCAAAAAAATATCTTAAAATAAATAGTAACAAATGAAAATAAAAGCAAACATCATACTACTAGTCTTAGCAGTTATGCTTGCATTTTCATGTAAAAAACAACAAACTAAAGAACAATTAATGCAGTCGCAAATAAACATATCAGCTAAAGACATTTTGGGAAATCCAGAGTATTTGGCAATTTCTTATGGAGCTTATCGAACTAATTCACGCAAAGTACAGCCTACTATTCTCGAGATAAAAGAGGATCTTAAAATTATGGCTGTTATGGGTATTAAAATATTGCGAACCTATAATGTGCACTTTCCACATGCAAAAAATATTTTAACTGCAATTTCTGAACTCAAAAAAGAAGACCCTAATTTTGAAATGTATGTCATGTTAGGAGCTTGGATAGAAGCTAAAAATGCATTTTCTGAAGCAACAGAAAAGATTCGCAATCAAGAAGGAGAGCGTTATATGCCTGATATTGATGAAATGATTGGAAACAAGATCGAGATTGAAGAAGCTATCAAGTTAACAAAGCAGTACCCAGACATCGTCAAGGTTTTAGCAGTTGGTAATGAAGCTATGGTGCATTGGGCAACTGAATACTTTGTAGAGCCTTCAATCATTTTAAAATGGGTTAACTACTTACAAGATTTAAAGCAAAAAGGTGAGCTCCCAAAACAATTATGGATTACAAGTTCCGATAATTTTGCTGCTTGGGGTGGAGGTGATTTAGTTTATCACAAGGAAAATTTAGTAAAGCTAGTTAAATCTGTGGACTATATTTCAATGCATACCTATGCGTATCATGACACGCATTATTCACCAGATTATTGGATTAACGATACTGCCGAATATGATAACGATTTGCAAAAAATTCATGCTGCAATGCTAAGAGCAAAAAATTATGCCATATCACAATATGAGAGTGTAAAATCTTTTATCGATAGTTTAGGTGTCAATAAACCAATTCACATTGGAGAATCTGGTTGGGCGACTCAATCTAACGGATTGTATGGCAAAAATGGTTCTAGAGCAACCGATGAATACAAAGCAGCACTTTATTATAAGCATTTACGCGATTGGACCAATAAAGCTGGTATCTCATGTTTTTATTTTGAAGCGTTTGATGAAAACTGGAAAGATGCTGAAAACCCTAGAGGATCTGAAAACCATTTCGGCTTGTTCACCATCGATGGTAAAGCAAAATATGCCCTTTGGGATTTAGTTGATAAAGGTGTGTTTGAAGGATTAGGGAGAAATGGAAAGCCAATTACTAAAACTTATAATGGCAACATAAAAGAACTCATGAAAGATGTTTTGGTGCCAAATACTAAAGCTGAAGTTATTAATAATTAAATAGTGAATAAGAAAGTACAATACATATTAGTTTTATTATGCATCTCTTTAATCTCATGCAAAAGTGAGACCCAAGTTGATAAAGTATCTGTTTCTAAAAGACAACTATTAGTAAATGAAAAACAATACCTAATCAAAGGTATTTGCTATCATCCTGTTCCTAAAGGAAGCACTGTTAGAAGTTTCGAAAATTTAGAACAAGACTTTGCATTAATGCTTGAAGCAGGAATTAATACCATTAGAGTATATGCACCTATTGATGACAAAAAGGTACTTGATAGAATTGATGAATTGGGCTTAAAAGTTATTATAGGTTTTGGTTATAACGATAAAAAAGAACCTTACGATATCGTATCTGGAACGTTTATAGATTATGTTAAAAAATACAAGAACCACAACGCTATATTAATGTGGGAACTGGGTAACGAATATAATTACCATCCCGAATGGTTTAAAGGCGATTTAAAGAATTGGTACAACGACATGAATGAAGCAGCAGCATTGATTCACGAAACCGATACCAATCATCCTGTTACAACAGCACATGGCGATTTACCCGATTACATGGCTTTGTCCATTGGAACCAACATTGATGTTTGGGGAATGAACGTGTATCGTTGGGATAATCCAGGAACCATTTATAAAGAATGGGAAAACCTTAGCGGTAAACCTATGTATTTATCGGAAGCTGGAGCAGATAGTTTCATGAAAATTGCAAATGAAGGTTATCAACAAGGTGAAAACCAACAAGCCCAAGCCGATGCTAATGCTAAAATTTTAGAAGATGTTTTTGCCAACACAAACATTGGTTCTGGAGTAACCTTATTCTCTTTTTTAGATGGATGGTGGAAAGCTGGAAATCCTAATATCCAGGACACAGGTGGAATTGCACCAAATAGCACTGGAGTACCTTACGATGGTACACCAAATGAAGAGTATTGGGGAGTTGTGGATATTGACAGAAACAAGAAAAAAACCTTTGATGTTGTCAAGCAAAAATATAAATCAACTAAAAACTAATATTTATGTTGAAACTAAAACACTATATCATTGTATTAATTGGATTATCTATGAGCTGTAATTCTAATCAACTAGAGGTCGAAGTTTACGAAACATCTGCTTCAGGAAACAAATTGACTAAAATTTCTGAATTTACACCATCAGAAAACCCATCAGAAATCATAATTAATCCTGATTCAAAGTTTCAAACCATTACAGGTTTTGGAGGCTCGTTTACCGAATCTTCAGCCTATTTACTAAATCGATTAAGTAAACCTAATAGAGATAAAATTCTGCAAGCCTATTTTGGTGAACAAGGCGCTCGCTATTCACTTACCAGAACACACATTGCGTCTTCCGATTTTTCATTAAACAATTACACTTACGCACCAGTTGAAGGCGATTTAACTTTAGAGAATTTCTCTATTGATGAAGATAGAGATGATTTGATTCCCATGATAAAAGAAGCCATGGCAATTTCAAAAGAAGGCTTTAAAATAATAGCATCACCATGGACCGCACCACCTTGGATGAAAGACAACAAATCTTATATAGGTGGAAAATTACTACCAGAACATTACAATACATTTGCTTTGTATTTCAATAAATATTTAGAGGCTTATAAAGCTGAAGGAATCGATATTTGGGGTTTAACACCAGTAAACGAACCACATGGAAACGGCAACAATTGGGAGAGCATGCACTTTTCCCCTGAAGAAGAAACAGACTTTGTACAAAACTATTTGGGTCCAAAACTGGAAGCAGAAGGCTATAGTAATGTTAAAATTTTAGGTTATGACCAAAATAGGGCAGGATTAAAAGAATGGGTAGATGTGATGTTTAAAGATGAAGCGTCATCAAAATACTTTGCAGGAACAGCTATCCATTGGTATGAAAGTACCTATGATTATTTCCCTGAAGATTTGCAGTATGCTCATAATAAAGCACCAGAAAAATATTTAATAGAAACCGAAGGTTGTGTTGATGCCGAAGTGCCAAAATGGCAAGACGATGCTTGGTATTGGAGTAAAGAAGCTACAGATTGGGGTTGGGATTGGGCTCCCGAAGACCAAAAGTATTTACATCCAAAATATGTTCCTGTGTACAGATATGCAAGAGACATTATAGGAAGCCTTAACAATTGGGTAGATGGTTGGGTAGATTGGAATATGGTTTTAGATAAACAAGGTGGCCCAAACTGGTTTGAAAACTGGTGTGTAGCTCCAGTAATTGTTGACCCTGATACCGATGAGGTTTACTTTACGCCACTATATTATACAATGGCACATTTCAGTAAATACATTAGACCTGAAGCAAAAGTCATTGATGTTATAAATTCAGACGATGACCTCATGGTTACCGCAGCCAAAAATCCTGATGGTACAATTGCGGTTGTGGTTCTTAATCAAAGTACAGAAGCAAAAAACTTTAATATTTCAATAGGAGATAAGAATACAAATATATCCATTAGTCCCAAAGCAATTCAAACAATAACGCTTATTAATTAAAAAAAAATATGTCTGGTATTACGAGAATGAATAAAGTATCGATGGGACAAAAAATAGCCTTTGGTATTGGTATGCTTGCCAATCAAATGTTTCCAGCCATATTGGGAATATTTATGGTTGTCCTGGTTCAAGACTTGGGCTTTCCGGGTTGGATGTGGGGAATTTTGTTCTTTCTGCCTAGAGTATTCGACTCTATAACCGACCCAATAATGGGATTTATTTCAGATAACACAAAATCACGATGGGGACGACGACGACAATATGTACTTGTTGGAGCGATTATCATGGGAATTTCATTTGTCATCATGTGGCAGTTATATCGTGAAAATGGAATTGATTATAATTTCATGTATTTTCTTTTATGGTCGTTTGTGTTTTACTTAGGACTAACCATTTTTAGTGTGCCTTATGTCGCCATGGGTTACGAAATGAGTAACGATTTTCATGAACGCACCAATATTATGGCTATTGCACAATGGATTGGGCAATGGGCTTGGGTTATTGCACCTTGGTTTTGGGTTATTATGTACGATAAAGGTTGGTTTGAATCTGCCGACGTGGCAACAAGAGAATTAGCTATTTGGGTTGGTATTGCTTGTACCATTTGTGCTATTGTCCCTGCAATATTTATTAAAAGCAAATCAACACTCAATGAAAACAACTACTCACCTTTAACTTTAAAAAATATTGGAGGCAGTCTTAAAGAGATATTGAGTGGTTTTAAAGAAGCTTTTAAATCGGTTCCTTTTAGAAAACTATGTATTGCAACGTTCTTCATTTTTAATGCTTTTAACACCATTGCTGCGTTTTCGTTTTTTATAGTAGTGTATCATTTGTTTAATGGGGATGCAGGAGCAGCAGGCATTTGGCCAACGCTTTTTGGTAGCATTGGCGCATTGATTACTACGTTTTTAGTGATTCCAATTGTAGCAAGAATGTCTAAAATAATGGGAAAAAAGAATGCGTTTATGCTGTCACAAGGAATTTCACTAATTGGTTATATAATGCTTTGGTTTTTGTTTATTCCTGGCAAACCTTATATGTTCATTTTTGCCTTACCATTTTTTTCATTTGGTATTGGAAGTTTATTTACACTAATGATGTCGATGACCGCAGATGTCATTGATCTAGATGAATTAAAAACCATGAAGAGGCGAGAAGGTATTTTTGGTGCTATTTATTGGTGGATGGTTAAGTTTGGATTAGCAATTGCAGGATTATTAAGTGGAGTCATAATGTCTATAGTAGGTTTCGACCCAAATATTACAACACAACCAGAAGGTGCCATTACTGGATTAAGAATATTTTACTCAGGATTTCCAATACTTGGAACTCTCATCGCTATGTATGCCATGCGTAATTATAGTATCAATGAAGAGCGAGCAAAAGAGATAAGAATGGAACTGGAAAAACGAAAAAACGCTGCATAATAGCAACTAATATAAAATTTAAAACATGTCACTTAGAGAAGAAAAATTTTTGGCGCTAACTGCTGTAGATTATGATGATATATCTATTGATGGGTTAAGAAAGACATTTAAAAAAGTACTTAATAATGGTGTACATGGTTTATGTTTTAGTCCTTATATGGATGGCCAAGAACCAGGGCAAATGCTTTCAGAAGAACAAATTAGAAGACGCATTGAGATCATTAAACCATATACTAAATGGATACGTTCCTTTTCTTGTACAGAAGGCAATGAATTAATACCTAAAATTGCTAAAGAATATGGTTTAAAAACGTTGGTTGGCGCATGGTTAGGTGATGATGCTGATATAAATGAAAAAGAAATTACAGGGTTAATAGAACTAGCAAACGAAGGCTATGTTGATGTGGCAGCCGTTGGTAATGAGGTAATGTATCGTGGCGATTTAACCGAAGATGAACTCATGAATTTCATTTTAAAAGCGAAGCATGAAATTAAGGATGTTCCTGTTGGCTATGTTGATGCCTATTATGAGTTTTCAGACAGACCTGCAATTACTGAAGTTTGCGATATTATTTTAGCTAATTGCTATCCATTTTGGGAAGGCTGCGATCAAGACTATTCATTACTATACATGAAAGATATGTATAATAGAGCTAAACGTGCTGGAAACGGAAAACGAATTATTATTACCGAAACAGGTTGGCCAAATCAAGGCACAAATTTAGAAGGCGCATTTCCATCAGAAGAAAATGCCCTCAAGTATTTTATCAATGCTCAAAAATGGTCAAAAGAAGAAAGTATCGAGATGTTTTATTTTTCTTCATTCGATGAGTCTTGGAAGGTTGGATCCGAAGGTGACGTAGGCGCCTTTTGGGGCATTTGGGATAAGGATGAAAAGTTAAAGTATTAAGGCCGTACAACATATTTTAATAGATTCCTGCTTTCACAGAAATGTATTAGGTTTAATTCCCCAACCCTTGGGTTGGTATATATTGAGTTTGCAAAGCAAGCTCAAATTAATACCTCGCATGTTTGCGTCGAGGTAATTTATTGTTAAAAACAAAATGTATTGAAAATTGCAATTTATGTTTTTTCTTTGGCAATAAATAATCACAAAAATAACTGTAATATAATTGGTTAGTACTGGTTTGACGACCCTTAAAGAGCTAACTTAGCTAAGCTCAATACGCTCATTATTCCTTAAAACTTCCGGTTTAAAATAGTACAATAAGAAAAAACACCCAGTTTGCATGAGTGTTTTTTTGTTTGTACTATTTTTTCGTGACCTCGGCAGGATTCA
>TARA_R110002073_G_scaffold68403_2_pt1 | contig 34416 bp, 27 predicted proteins | sample TARA_R110002073 | Tara Oceans TARA_R110002073 (sample SAMEA4397174) | marine metagenome | biome: Polar Biome; feature: [DCM] deep chlorophyll maximum layer (ENVO:01000326); material: water (ENVO:00002006), including particulate matter (ENVO:01000060) such as... | depth 40 m | reverse complement strand
CCACGGAAGTAATTGTCGGCGCGTCATTAACCGACGTCACTGTAATCACCCAGCTTTGTGTCGCCGCTGCAGCACCGTTTTCGCCGCCGTCGGCCGCTTGCACCGAAACGTTTGCGCTCGTGACACCGTTCGGCGGTGTCCAGGAAATTAAGCCGGTAGACGAAATTGTCATGTTTTCTGGCGCGCCCGCGCCAAGCGTAAAGGCGATATCCGTTCCGTTGTTAACATCGTCCGGATCATTCACAACTATTTGATAGCTGTAGACTGCACCTTCCGTTGCCGTAGTTGGCGCTGCCGAAGTAATCGTCGGCGCGTCGTTAACGCCGCCTACGGTAATCGTCCACGACTGCGTTGCCGCCGCCGCGCCATCTTCGCCGCCGTCGGCAACTTGAATCGAAACGTCCGCGCTCGCGACACCATTTGGTGGTGTCCACGAGATTAAGCCTGTTGCCGAAACCGTCATGCCCGCTGGCGCCGCTGTTAACGTAAATGCTAACGCCGAGCCGTCGTTAAGATCGTCAGGATCATTGACTGCAACTTGGTATTGATACGCACCGCCTTCTGTTGCGCCAGTCGGCGCCGCCGAGGCAATCATTGGAGCATCATTCACCGCTGTGACATCGATGTTCCAATCTTGCTGCGCAGGCGTCGCGCCATTTTCACCACCATCTGCAACTTGAATGGAGACTGCGATAACGCCATCGCCTTCCTGTGGTGTCCACTGAATCAGGCCTGTCGTAGATACGGTCATACCGGCGGGGGATGCCAACAAGGAATAGGTTAACGATGCGCCGTCGTTTGCGTCATCTGGATCGTTAACGCTCAGTTGATACTGATAAAGCTGGTCTTCCGTTGCACTGAGTGGCGCGCTGGAAGTAATGGTTGGCGCGTCGTTCACCCCGCCCACCGTGATCACCCACGTTTGCGTTGCAGCCGCGGCGCCGTTTTCGCCGCCGTCAGCAACTTGAACAGAAACGTTTGCACTCGTGACGCCGTTTGGGGGAGTCCAGGCAATCAAGCCAGTAGACGAAATCGTCATGCCAATCGGTGCGCCAGCACCAAGGGAGAAGGTTAAGTCAGTGCCGTTGTTCGCGTCGTCTGGATCATTAACGACAAGCTGATAACTATAAACGTTGCCTTCTGTTGCACTCGTTGGCGCAACCGACGTAATCGCCGGCGCGTTGTTTACATCACCAACCGAAATTGTCCAAGACTGTGTTGCTGCGGCCGTACCATCTTCACCGCCATCGGCAACAAATAGATCGACCGCTACCACTCCCGCACCTGGAGTCGGCATCCAACTTATCAAACCGGTTGCGGAGATTGTCATTCCAGCAGGCGCTCCGCCACCCAACGAGAACGACAAGTCGACGCCGTTGTTCAGATCATCTGGATCTGTCACGGTCACTTGATATTGATACAGCAATGCCTCAACGGCCGACGTTGGCGCAACCGACGTAATAACCGGCGCATCGTTAACCGCAGTGACATTAATGACCCAATTTTGCGTAGCGGCCACGGCACCGTCTTCACCGCCGTCGGCCACTTCAACAGAAACCGTTGCGCTGCTATCACCTTCTAGCGGCAGCCACTCAATTAAACCAGTGCTAGAAACCGTCATTCCCGCAGGCGATTGAATTAAGGAGAACGTTAAAGCACTACCGTCGTTATCATCATCCGGATCATTTACCGCAAGTTGATATTGATACGGCGTATCTTCTGTTGCGATTAGCGGCGCAACGGAAGTAATTGTCGGTGCGTTATTAATGGCACCAATCGAAACGTTCACGCTAATATCTGAAAATAGCTCGCCATCACTAACACGCACAACAAAACTATCATCACCGACAAAGCCCGCATTCGGCGTGTAATCAATCGCCTGGCCTTCGCCAGAAGCTGTTTCGGCGGCACCGACCACCGACGCGCCACCATTCGCCGCCGCACCAATAATGCTCCACGTTAGCAGCGCACTGTCTGTGTCCGTCGCATCCAATGTTAGGGAAAACGCAATGGGCGCACTATCTTCTGACATCGACACAGAGATCGGGCTGGATTGCGTGATGGTTGGCGCATTATTAACGGGCGTAACACTCACAACCCAGCTTTGCTGCACTGCGCTTGCGCCATCTTCACCACCGTCAGCAACTTCGACAGTGACACTCTCTGTCCACAAGGTCGCGCCGCCTTCTTCTGGCGTCCAAGTAATAACACCCAGATTTGAAATTAACATTCCCGCTGGCGCGGTCACTAATTGGAAAGTTAAGTCAGAGCCATTATTGTCGTCATCAGGGTCTGTAACAGACAATGCGTATTGATACTCAACGCCCTCCGTTGCACCAGTTAGTGCAGAAGATGAAATAACTGGCGCGTCATTAATGCCATCAATCGCGACGGTCCAACTTTGTGTCGCAGCAACCGCGCCATCTTCGCCACCATCGGCAACTTGTGCCGTCACGTCCGCACTAGTAACGCCGTCGGTAGGCACCCATTCGATTAAACCTGCAGGCGAGATAGTCATGCCCACAGGTGACGCCGTTAGTGAAAAACTAAGCTCTGCAGCAGCATCATCAGAATCCACCGCAACCAACTGATAGCTATAAGGGCTGTCTTCTGTTGCTGAAGTGAGTGCCGTTGACATAATCACCGGCGCGTTATTAACCGGCGTCACGTTTACGTTAAATGTTTGCGTAGCCGCAACAGAACCACTCTCGCCACCATCAGCAACCTGTACCGTAACAGCACTACTCCATGGCAATGCACCACCTTCACCCGGCGTCCAGGAAATAACGCCCGTCGATGACACGACCATGCCGCCAGGAGCCTGCGTTAGCGTAAAGGTGAGATCTGTACCGTTATTCGCATCATCAATATCATCCACGGTAACCGCATAATTGTACGCCGCGCCTTCCGTCGCGCTGGTCACCGCTGCCGATGTAATCACTGGCGCGACGTTCGTTGCCGCGACAGCAATGGAATAAGTTTGGGTGGCAGGGAGCGCACCATCTTCGCCGCCGTCAGAAACAACAACGGTCACGCCCTCACTACTACCACCTAACGCCGGCATCCAGCGCACAAGTCCCGTCGCAGAGACAGTCATACCTGCTGGTGCTTGCGTCAAAGTGAAACTAATGTCCGTGCCGTTATTACTATCGTCCGTATCCGTCACGATAATTTGATACTGATATTCGCTACCGACAACGGCAGACGTAGACGCCGCCGAGGAGATTAGCGGCGCATCGTTTACTGCGGTAACTGAAATATTAAAAGACTGCACCGCAGGCCCAGCGCCGTTTTCTCCGCCATCGATAACACCAACCTGAACCGTTGCACTGCTAACCCCTTCGGTCGGCATCCAAGAAATAAGGCCTGTTGCGTTGATTGTCATGCCGGCTGGCGCTTGCGTTAAGGCATAGCGCAGGTCGACGCCATTGTTGGCATCGTCAGGATCGGTTACAGCGAGTTGATAGGTGTAAAGGGTATCTTCGGTGGCGCTGAGTGGCGCCGTCGACACAATAAGCGGGGCAACATTATCTGGGTTATCACCGGTGTCAGTGTATGTACCGGTGTCCACTATCTTAGCTTCGCCATCGGAGCAACCGACGAGTACTAGCGACTGCAGCGCAAGCAACAGGAAAACTACACCAAGCCTAGGCAGCATCAACATGCGCTTATCTCCATTGTTATTCTTTTTATTCGCCTTTTAAATGGCGGTTTTTATCGCTTTCTTTATAGAAAGCTTTATTGAAATATTCACCGGAAGCCTTGCGGGAAAAGGCTGGAAGTCCCAGACGCAAACAGCAACACGGCCGACAATTTCTTCATATATCACTAGTACGAACAATACTTTTGGCCGCCAAGGGCTGTTCAAAATCAGCCAAATGGCGAGAACAGCAAAATTTCAGGCATACGTATCAGGAAGAAAGAATGAGGAAAGAAGACCTATAGCAATGCTCGCAGTATTATCGCCTCACCGTCCGCTAAGCCATTAGTCTTAACGGCTGGCCGACAAGCACAATTAACCGCGCGTCATCACAATTAATATCAAATAGAGCGGGATGAAATCACAATGGGTGCTGCGTTATCGACATTGCCAATATCCCAAGGCCGTCGCAGCGCCCAGAAAACACCGCCATGCCAATGAATCTTCCGACTCAGAAACAAACCGTCCATCCGATAAAGTCCTAATGCATCAGCATAGCCCGTAGTATCGAAGCTAATGGATATGTCCATCTCGGTCGCAGCGCCACACTTTGCGCGCACTCGGGCAACGTATGCTCAGGCCGCAACGCTCACAACTGCCTGACACCCACACGCTCCCCCGCTTCGCAAAGACGCCGCTGACTTGCTCATACTCAATCAGTCACCTGACGATGAGTAAAATTGTGCCCGACTCCACGCCCTATCTGACCATGACAGAAACGCATTCTATTGGCGGCAAGGATTACCAAATCCAGTCATTGAAAGATCGACGTCAATACTATGACCCCAATAACGAAGCAGGCCGCGCCAACATCTCCTCTGCCTCGTGGCCACTCTTCGGACAAGTTTGGCCCGCCGGGCTTATTCTCGCGGACATTATGTGCAGACAAAATATCGAAGGACTGCGTATTCTTGAATTGGGCTGCGGCTTAGGTATTGCCAGCATGATTGCCACTGAACGAGGCGCCCAAATTACCGCAACCGATCATCACCCGACTGCGCAAACATTTATGGCGCACAACTCGTTCATCAACAAAATCCACGCGACACAATTTTCACTATGCGATTGGACAGACGTTGAAACCAACTTTGGGTTGTTTGATTTAATCATCGGTAGCGACCTGCTTTATGAAGCGGAGCATCCAGAATTGCTTTGTGAGTTTATTCATCGTCACTGCGAAACGACTTCAAATATTATTATGGTCGATGGCGGAAGGAAGTTTGGCGGAAAGTTTAATCGTCGAATGGAAGCAAAAGGATTTTCCTCAAACACAGACATACCGAACAAAGTTTTTTATGCTTCTCTGGGCTTTAAAGGAAAGGTCATGCGCTATAACCGCGACACCCTTGCTGTCTGAAAAATGTGGGAACGTCTTTATAGTCCGGCTCTTTGAAAACATATCCCAAAGCGAAATCCGTCGTTAACCCCTACTCCATGCATCCCATTCAGCTCTATCCGCCATAACCACCCTACCACCTAGAGACGCGCCAACACTGTAGGGCTTGCCGTTCGCAGCAGTGCAAATTCAATACTATTGATCGGATCGATCCGCTGACTGACTCATCGTCTACGACCCAACCTGAATAGCTATTACTGGCTAACCCCTATTATCAATAATCTTGGCGAAGCAGAAGGATTGCGCTACGCAACAAATTAGATCAGATTTTCTGATCTAATTGCGCTGCTAGATGCCATTCTCAGGGCACCCACGATCCCTTACTATTTTGCTTTATCACTGCATGTATAAAGGAGACACATCATGGAACGCACTATCCCTTACATAACACTCAGCGGCCGCATTTTGCTCGCCCTTATATTCGTCACCGCGGGCTACAGCAAGATCGGAGGCTATGATGGTACGCTGCAATATATGCAAGCCTTTAATGTGCCAGCATTTCTGCTCCCGCTGGTTATCTTTGCTGAACTGGGTGGCGGTATTGCGCTGATTGCGGGTTTCCTCACCCGTACGGCGGCGGCTGGTCTGGCCATCTTCAGCGTCGTGGCGGCGATGATTTTTCACAGTAATTTCGCCGACCAAATGCAAAGCATTTTGTTCATGAAGAACATCGCCATGGCGGGTGGGCTGCTGTACATAGTCGCGTTTGGCGCCGGAAAGTTTAGTATTGACGATAAGCTAGGCCTGAAGTTCTAGTCCTCCCTGATTAGGGCATCCCCCGCAGGCGATAGGCTTTGAATTGAATGGAGCCCCAATCGCCTGCAGGCACGCTAGACCGTCAATCTCGAAATAGGCGACAGAACATCCAGCAGCGCTATCCGTTATACTGCACGCTCGCTTATATAGGAGCAGCTCATGAGCCAGAATGCATACAAAAAAGCCACCGCCGAAGCCGCCTTATCCTTTGTTGAGCCGGGTACCATTGTTGGCATCGGCACCGGCAGCACGGCAAACTTCTTTATTGATGCGTTGGCGGGCATGAAAGACCGTATTAAAGGCGCCGTTGCTAGCAGCGAAGCCAGCGCCGAGCGCCTACGCAGTCACGGTATCGAGGTATTCGAACTCAATAGCGTCTCTGACATGCCAATCTATGTGGACGGCGCCGATGAAGTGAACGCCCACCGCGAAATGATTAAGGGCGGCGGCGGCGCACTCACCCGGGAAAAAATTGTTGCCGCTGTCGCGGGACGATTTATTTGTATCGTCGATGAAAGCAAGGTTGTGAAGCGCCTTGGTGAATTTCCGTTGCCTGTTGAAGTCATCCCTATGGCGCGCTCGTATGTCGCTCGAAAACTTGCCGCGCTCGGCGGCCAGCCCGTGCTACGCGAGAACTTTATCACCGACAACGGCAACTTGATTATCGATGTGCGCAACCTTGAAATTGACCGAGCCATTAAGCTTGAAGAGCACATTAACGGTATTGCTGGCGTCGTCTGTAATGGACTGTTTGCCTGCCGACCCGCTGACGTAGTGCTCGTCGGCGGCCAGCACGGTGTCGACCGGTTCTAGGCCTACTGTGAGGCAGCTTCGCACAGGCTGCCTCGACAGGCCCGGCCGCATACGCAATGAAACGCATCAATATCCCCCTAGTCGGCAGTTTCGACGTCGACAGCGACGAAACCATTCTTGAAGCAGGGTTACGCGCCAGCTTTTCTTTCCCTGCTGCGTGCCGTAACGGTGTCTGCGAACGCTGCCAAGGCACGCTCCTGAAAGGCAGCGTCCATATTGCCCGCAAAGACCACACCATTCATGCGGGCGAAACTGACAGCACACGAGTGCTATACTGCCTAGCTCATGCGTTAACCGACTGCGAGATCAGTGTGCCGGATATCAGAGCACCGGGTGAATTACCGGTCCACGAAGTAACTTGTCAGATCACCGAAATTACACCGCTAAGTGACGACGTTAGCCGCGTCATGCTAAGGCTGCCCGCCGGCAAAGTGCCGCGCTGGCACGCGGGCCAATACTTAGAGCTTCTCTTTCCATTCGGCGATTGCGCGTTCTCCATCGCTAATGCACCCAGCGGTCGCGACCTCGAATTGCATGTTCGCTATCACCATGAAAACTCATCATCACTAGACGTTATTGCGGCACTGCAAAACGATAGTCTAGTGAAAGTACGCCTACCCGGCGGCACCCGGCATCTGGCCGCGCTACCGGAAAGGCCGATCTGGCTGATCTGCGGATCTACAGGCTTTGCCCCAATCAAAGCAATGCTCGAACATCTACGCAACGAGCACTTTCGCCTACCGATTCATTTGTACTGGGGCGCACGCACACAAGCCGACATGTATCTTGCCGATGCCGCAAAAGCGCTTGATGCAGAACTACCCAATTTAAAATATATTCCCGCATTATCTGAAGAACAACGCGATGGCTTTTTCTTCGGCCTCATTCACGAAGCCGTTCTGAAAGATTTGCACACGCCAGCGGAACCTATCTTCTACGTTGGCGGCTCTCCGCCAATGGCCTGGGCCGTTTTCGATGCGCTCGTTGGCGCCGGCGTACCCGCTGAGCACATTCATTCCGACGTATATGATTATGCGCCGCGCGCTGAATAAGCGGACTAACTAGGCATAATAAACAGACAGTCATTTCATTCAGACAATAAAAAGCCGCTCAATTGAGCGGCTTTTTATTTATCCCACTCTTTTTACAGAGCGTAACTAAAGCCTAGGCCATAGTTAATCGTTTCAAGTTCAAACTCTAATGCCTCGGAAAGAGGAACCGGCGACGTTCCTGCACCAGCGGCCGATTTTCCGCTCTCCACCGTACCTGCATCAACATAGGTCACCGACAAGTCGACCGTCATCTTGTCATTTATATGGTAGCCAAGGCCTGCACCGAACTTATACATAAATTCAGTCCCGTCACCATCTTCAACTGTTGCAAAGTTAGTAGGCGTCAAAGTGACTCGCTGCCCCTCAATGCTATTATCAGCAATACCGATGCCCGCCATCACATAAGGGTCTAAGCCGCCCGCCTTACGCTCCATGAAGTGGTAGGCAGCATTAATAGTAAGCTGCAAGCTTTCCGCTTCTAGCTCAAACGTACCGGGAGCTGAAAGCGCTCCGCCATCACCCACTAACACAGAGCTCGATTCCGTGTCAGACATGGGATATGCGAGTTCGACTTCCGCGCTAATTCTTTCGGAGATTGACATGCCGTATGCAAGCGAGAAATAGTCACTACTACCGTAATCATAACCATCAAAAAGCAAGACGCCGCCACCAGGACCAGTAACCCCAATACTTAAATCTTGCTCGTCATAATTTGCTTGCGAATAAGCAGCCCGAACATAGCTATCAGCATACGCTGCATTCGAGGCCAATAATGCTGCACACAATGGTACGAGTAATTTTTTCATTCCTTTGTCTCCCAATCCCAATTTAGTATCCCAAGCATTCTCTGTGTGAGAATGCTTGGGATACTATTCTATATATATCTATCTTCGCGGCAACTAGCGCACATATTTGCCACACAAGGCCACATACACAGCGTATCTTGGAGAAACCACAGCATCCTTCACACCAGTAGAAAGTCTTAGTTAGGCTTCGCATCCTCCAACCATGCTTCTAGGGTAAAGCGCCAAAGAAGCGTCCCTATGAATTGCTTTCCCAGCTCAGCACAAAAAAAGGGGCCTCACAAAGAGGCCCCTTTTTTGATTACATTACTGAAGTCCAATAATTACGCGCACCGAACGTCGCTTAGCGATTTACTTTCGCCAAACAAGATCCAACTCACGCGCAGCTTTTACGTCATCTAAACGACGTACCGGTTGGGTATATGGCGCACCATGCAACAACTCAGGGCTTTCCTTCGCCTCACGCATAATGTTTTCCATCGCGTCGACGAATTCATCTAGCGCTTCCTTTGCTTCCGTTTCCGTCGGCTCAATCAAAAAGCACTCCGGCACCAACAGAGGAAAGTAAGTTGTCGGCGCGTGCTGATTGTAATCAAGTAAACGCTTGGCCATATCCATCGCTGATACACCGTAAGCTTTCGCTTCTTTGGCGAACGTCAAAATAAACTCATGGCTCGCACGACGATCTGGATACGCCGCAGTACAGCCCACATCTTGCAGACGCTTCAACAAATAGTTTGCTGCCAACGTGGAATATTCGCCAACACGAATCATTCCCTCACGACCCAGCACGATGGCATAAAAATAGGCGCGCAATAGAACGCCCGCATTACCCATAAACGCTGACAAGCGGCCAATGGTTTCTGGCAACGTCTCTTCACCTAACCATTTATAACCATCGTCTGTCTTACCCGCCATTGGCGTAGGCAGATAGGGCAATAAACGCTCGGAGACACCAACCGGGCCGGCGCCAGGGCCACCGCCGCCGTGCGGCGTAGCGAAGGTTTTATGCAGATTCATATGGATAACGTCGAAGCCCATATCCCCCGGGCGTACCTTGCCGAGAATCGCATTGAGGTTGGCGCCATCGTAATAAAGCAATCCGCCCGCTTCGTGCACCGCTCTGGCAATCGCTTCGATTTCGCGTTCGAAAACACCACAAGTAGAAGGGTTGGTCATCATCAAGCCCGCCGTGTTCGGACCGCACGCCGCCTTCAACGCCTCGAGATCAACATCGCCTTCATCGTTAACCGGCACTTCACGCACCTTATAACCGCACATTACTGCCGTCGCCGGATTAGTGCCGTGCGCCGCCTGCGGTACAAGAATTTCCGTGCGGGCTTCGTCGCCGCGCGCTTCGTGGTAAGCACGAATCATAGCAACACCGGCAAACTCGCCCTGCGCGCCCGCCATCGGCGTCAATGAGACGCCTTTCATACCAGTGACTTCTTTCAAAAATTCCTGCAAATCAAACAAGCACGCGAGGAAACCTTGGCTATGACTTTCTGGTGCCAATGGATGACGCTGCAAAAATCCGGGCAACATCGCCGCACGATTGGCGCCGCGAGGGTTGTACTTCATCGTGCAAGAGCCAAGCGGATAGAACTGCTTATCGATAGCGAAGTTTTTGGTCGACAGATTCGTGTAGTGACGCACCACCTGCATTTCAGATACCTGCGGCAACGCGGGCTTTTCCTGACGACGCAAGTGAGCAGGGATCGCCCCCAGCTTATCTTCAGATACTGGCTTAGGCGCCTGTGCGCTAGCTGCACGACCTTGATGAGACAGCTCAAAGATCAATGAATTTACGTTCATGCTGACACCTCCGCCAATACTGCTGCTAATGCTTGCGCATAGGCATCAAGATCTTGCTCTGTTTTCGTTTCGGTAACACAAACCAATATAGCATTTGGCATAGCGTAATCTTGCGCCAGCGATATACCCGCGAGAATATTCTTCTGCGCCAACGCCGCAAGCACAGGCGCCGCCGCTTTCGGCAGCTCAATAACCACTTCATGGAAAGTTGGCGCGGAGAATAATTTTTTCACACCAACAATCGCACACAACTTTTTTGCCAGCAGCTGCGTGTTTGCATGGCAATGCCCAGCAACGCTTGCCAATCCGTCGGGACCCAACAACGACATATAAATCGTCGCAGCGGTCATAGCCAAACCTTGGTTAGTACAAATATTAGATGTCGCCTTCGAACGACGAATATGTTGCTCGCGGGCCTGCAAGGTCAACGTAAAACCGCGCTTGCCCTCGAGATCAACCGTGCAGCCAATAATACGGCCTGGCATTTGTCGAACATGCTTTTGCGCGCAGCACATAAAGCCAAAATAAGGGCCGCCGGATGAAAGCGGCACGCCTAATGGCTGACCTTCACCGACAACAATATCGACGCCATTGTCGCCCCATTGTCCCGGCGGCTTCAGCAACGCAAGCGACGTCGGGTTAACCACCGCAATGGCCAGCATGCCATTGGCCTGGGCCCAGTTGGTTAACGCATCAACATCTTCGAGCGAACCAAAAAAGTTTGGCTGTGCGATCACAAGCGCGGCGTAGTCTTCACCTTCGTACTGCTTAAGTGATTCCAGCAGAGTTGTACCCTGCTCGCTGCAAAAAGGCACCTCGACAATTTCAACACCTTGGTTGTGTACCACCGCATGGGTGGCAGAGCGATACAACGGATTGACCGTTTGTGGCATCAACACGCGATGTGATTTCGATTTGCGATTTGCGCGCAACGCCATCAGCACCGCTTCGCCCAGACCCGAAGCGCCGTCGTAAACAGACGCATTACTGACGTCCATACCGGTCAGGTGTGCAATCATACTTTGATATTCGTAAATAACCTGCAACGTGCCTTGACTGGCTTCCGCCTGATACGGCGTATACGCCGTATAAAACTCACCGCGCGTCGCCAGCTCCCACACCGCCGCCGGAATATGGTGCTCATAGGCTCCCGCGCCGATAAAACACTGCGCGCCCTCATCCTGCTTGGCGCGCGCCGCCATGCGCGCAGTCGCCTCCATCTCAGACAAGCCATCTGGTAATTTCTCCAGCTGGCCTGCTTTTAAATGGGCAGGGATTTCATCAAACAGATCTTCAATGCTCGCGGCACCAATGGTGTCTAGCATTGCCTGAACGTCGTCGGAGGTATGAGGAATATAGGGCATGGGTTCGCTAACTCGGCAAGTCTTAAAAAAGAAAATCTCGGCGTCTTATCGGCGAGCGCTCAACCGACAAGACCATTGCGCATCTACACGTGAAAAATATGCACTGCGCAAATCCAGAAAATAGTCGTCGACGCCAAATTACTCTGCTTCAATTTCAGCAGCATAATCGCTCGCGGATAGCAGGCCATCCACTTCATCGGCATCGTTCACTTTAATTTGGTAGAGCCAGCCATCACCATAGCAATCGCTATTCACCAATTCAGGTTCGTCTTCAAGACGCTCGTTAATGGCAACCACTTCGCCCGCAACCGGCGCATAAATATCAGACGCGGCTTTAACGGATTCAACGACACCCGATTCATCGCCCGCAGCAAACACTACGCCGACTTCTGGCAGCTCAACATAAACAAGGTCGCCCATCGCTTCTTGGGCGTGCTCGCTGATGCCAATATAAGCAGTGCCGTCGTCCTCTAGACGAACCCATTCATGGCTGGAAACATAACGTAATTCAGTTGGGATATTGCTCATCTCTCGATCCTTTTCGTTCAGACTATATCTTCAGATACACACTATTATTAAATGACTCGTACTCAATAACTCAGCGCCGCAAAATGAGCGCTATGAATCAAACAGGCTTAAACACTTTCACGCCATTGCGAACAAACGGCGCCCGCACCAAGGTGACGGTGTTCATCTTCTTGCGCATTTCAACCTGAGCGGTACCGCTACTACCGGCGGGGACACGGGCCAACGCAACCGAATAACCAAGCGTTGGTGAGAACGTGCCACTGGTGATTTCGCCTTCGCCTTGATCAGTGATGACTTTTTGATGAGCGCGCAGCACCCCTTTTTCCTCCATCACCAAACCGACTAGCTCAGCGTGTCCCGCTTCGCGCTGCTTTTCTAACGCCTCACGACCAATAAAGTCACGCTCATTAAAAACTAGGGTCCAGCCCATGTTCGCCTCAAGCGGCGAAACAGACTCGTCCATATCATTGCCGTATAAGTTCATGCCCGCTTCAAGGCGCAACGTATCGCGCGCACCTAGGCCGCACGGCGCCACACCGACCCCCACAAGGGCCTGCCACAGGGCAACCGCCTGCTCGCCGGGCAACATAATTTCGACGCCGTCTTCGCCGGTATAACCCGTACGCGCGATCATCCAATCGCTCACGTCGGCAAAAGAAAATACTTTTAAATCAGCACTGGCGGCGGCTCTCTCTGCGTCCAACACCCTCGCTACGGCGGCACGAGCTTCAGGCCCTTGCACCGCGATCATGGCCATTTCTGGGCGCTCTTGGATATCCACGGCAAAACCACCGGACTGCTTTTCCATCCAAGCGAGATCTTTTTCACGGGTGCCGCAGTTCACGACGAGACGATAGTCGTCTTCACGGCGATACACGATCAGATCATCAATCACGCCACCGGCCTCGTTCAGCATGCCGGAGTACAGCGCCTTACCGACCGGGATACGGGTCACGTCATTGGCCAATAAACGCAGCAGGTAGTCCGTTGCGCCAGCGCCACGCACATCAACCACGGTCATATGGGAAACGTCGAACATCCCTGCCGCACGGCGCACAATATGGTGCTCTTCGAGCTGGGAACCATAGTGAATCGGCATGTCCCAGCCGCCGAAATCGACAATTTTGCCGCCAGCCGCCACGTGAACACCGTAAAGGGGAGTTTGATGACCCATCTTGCACCCAGTCGTTAGACTAATCGTTATAAAAAGGGAGCATTGTACTGAGGTCGACGGCGGGGGCATAGGTTGGTCGACCGTTCCGTGCGTAAAAAGTCGACTTTACGTCCAGACCCGCAGGTCACGAACTCGCTTTTACAGGCACTGCCACTACACACACTCCAGCAATTCCCAAACGAGAAAGGCCGAGCAATTGCTCGGCCTTTCTCGTTTTCTACCATACCGCTGCAGATCTAGCGTATGGGCTTAACGCATAGGAGCTCCCAAGTAACGCAACGCAATGCCACCCTCAGGAATGCCCAGCTGCATATTGGCTGCACCTATCAGTGCCCCAAACAGCTCAAGACCAATGGACACATCAATGTCTGTAGAGGCCACCACGTTTGCTTGCTCAATAATCATACGGCCATCTTCGAGCAAGGTGACCGGGCCAGATAGCTGCAATGACAACGGATAGCTGTGCAGATCGTGAGACATGGTTAAACCCAGCGCATGCGGCTCAAGCTCCGGCGCATCAAGGTAGACATCGAGGGTGATGTCGAGCACGGTGACGCCCTCTGCATTGGTACGGATATAGCCGTTAACGGGCTGCGCACTCGCACCACTCCCCGCATAACGAATACGCATCACCTGCGGGCCGGTCGGAATCTCCGATTCACCTGCAATCAGAATATCAGCAAACGTATTCAACGATGTCGTCACCAACACCGTTGGGTAAATCAACACCTGAATACCACCTGCTACAGAATCATAGCCGACCACATCAGCTGTTAGTGCGCCGGTTAGATATATGTACTTTTTGTCATCACAGGGCGCATCGTCCGGATGACAACCTAAATTAATGCTTTGCAGCAGCCCACCGCGCCCTCTCACTTCTAGCTTAGTACTGTTCAACGGCGTTAAGAACTGCCCGGCATTATCTGGGTCAGGCTGGGGAGATCCTTCGCCAGCCTCCAACGCATAATTGGCATTAGTATCGAGCGTCGGCAAATTCTGGAGTGTCTGGAACACATTTGTCACTGGCGCGGCACCGCGGAAATAAATATTCATATCCGGCCCACCAACATTGGCTGCCCGCCCTTCCAGTACCACAGTCTGCAATGGGTACTGATAAGTTGTGCAAACGGCTCCGACGCCACATGAAGCCGACGTAAAGCTATTGCCTACGGACGCCATCACGTAATGATACAGCTGACCTTGCTGCCATGGTTCATGGGGCATAAAACGCAAGGTCCGAGCATTCAGGTCGAGCTCCCCCGGCACCACTGAAACACAGTTACCGCTATTGTCGACTTGCTCAACACGGAACGTCCCCTCACCGCAATTCTCACCAACAACAAAACTGGCCGGATCCATCGCTTGCGAAAACTGAACGTGAATGGCGCGATTTTCTGGCAACGTCGTCACCGGCAATACATCATCCTGAGAGACGCCCGAGACGTCACCGCCACGACAACGGCCATGGCTGTTCGCCGCGAGATTCATGGTGCCCGACTCAATCGCACAGGGATAACCTGGATAGGTAGACGTGGCAATTGCCGCGCGATTACCTGAGCCAAAATACGTCGGCATCACGAAGGACAAATCATAGTCCTGATCAAGCTGATTTCCGGACAGATCTCGCAGCATAGAGGTCAGCGCAACCGCGTAGGTTACATTCGCACCGCCTGCTGAAAAATCGAGGCCGCCTTGCGGGCGAATCACTAAAGTGCTGCCATCAAACGACCAATCAAACGGCTCAGCGCTGCCATTTCTCGTCAGCGCCAAGGCCCCGCTTTGTTCAAGCGACGACACATCCATTGGCTCATTAAAGTTAATAATAATCGGATCGCCAGGACGCTGCATCGCGACGTTATCGTTCGGCATCCACGACTGTACAAAAGGCAGTTCCGCATCAACAACCGGCGCGGGGGCATCATTAGGGTCTTCATAAGATTCCATATGGAAACTTAACACCCCATATGAATCTTCAAGGCCCAGTACGCGGGGCTCAACCACGCCGATCGCATCAATAACCATCTTGCCGTTGTTTACAATTGCTGTGCCAACCACTTCAACGTGAAGCAAGTCCTGACTAAACGCGCCGTTCGCAGGAGATACTTCCGCGTTCATGGCAAGGTCAAGCCAAAGGCGCACATGGCGCGGCTGATCCGGTTTATTGGTAAACGGGTTTTTAATGAGGTAGCCACTGGCGTCAGCAATAAAGGCAACTGAAATATTACCGGTTTCCAGTGCCGTATCAGGAATGCCATCGCTATTGGTATCAATCGTTAACGGCACCTCGCCGGCCACTAGCACCTCAATGGACGCTCCGTTAAGTAACGTGCCTTTTTCAATACGCAGCGGCGTCGCGTCTTCAAACCGTGGAATATAGGCTAGCTCAGCAAACAAATTGCCACTCGTTTGCGCCGCCGTATCATTACCAAGCAATACGGCTCGCACCGGCACACAGTTAATCGCATCACCCGTTAAACCTGACAGCAACACGCCGTCCGCCGTTTTATCGCATTGCGTGAGCGCATCATCGCTGGACGTATCGGCACGCTGCGCTAACGCAGAACGCGGATGCGTGCTCTTTGGCGTAGCAGACCACTCGACATCCGCAATGGCTTCACCGTAAAGGTCTTGCAAGCCAGATGTCAGCGCCAGCGTATAACTCACCCCTGCCGCAAGATCTTCTATCGGATCAACGGTGAGTTTTGCGCCATTGGCAAAGACGTTTGCGGGCACAACATTTCCCTCATCATCTTTTAAACTCACCGTGTCGCCATACTTAACCGTTGTCAGATCAAGCGGATGACTGAATTGCACACGCATGGTGGTGAAATCGACAACGGGCAGCTCGCCGTCATCAGGAATCAAACGCTCTACAATGAACGGCTCTTGCGTAATAGCACCCGAGCGCGGACCTGATTTATCACCTCGAATCTGATAACCGATTGGCCCACCATTAATATTAGCGGTGCCCTTGTCCGTCTGCAGTGCACTTAAATCAACGGTGTAACTCTGACCTGTTTGCAAGGGCGCTTGCGGAACGAGTGAAAAGCCATAAATAGCGTAGCTCTCATCGCTGTCATCTGAATCGACCAGATCAACACTGTAGCTCACTGCAGCGCTATCACTGTCGCGTTGCCAGACAACCTCAGCGGAAATTGCAGCACGCAGGTCTGCCAAAACTTGGTCGACCTCTGGCTGCGTCATATCTGATGAATCAAATGCTTTAACCGGATTAGAGAAACGCACCACCACAGGAGCGCGCGGCGGAACCTGCTGCTGATTCTTTGCTGGGTAAATATAACTTAAATCATTAGGCGTCAGATCGGGATAGCTAAACCCCGTTTCATCGCCACAACCTTGCAACAATAATATTGAAGCCGGCAATAGAAGTAATTTTTTCATCGCGGATCTCCTTAAAACTTAACCGTTAACGAACCGGTAAAGACATTCACTTCACCACCGGCCGTCACGGTTTCGTAAGGATTCGAAGGATTGAGAGGATCAGTATTGGTCAGTTCGAAATCACGATCTTTTAATTGCTGGTACTGATAACCAAAATCTAGGCGCAGCGGAAATGCCAACACAGGAGGGCTCTGGAACTCCATCGCCACGCCAAGGCCGACAATGGTCTTATCATTATCAAAGTAATTCACATCAAGCGACCGATTACCCTTTAATGGAGACTCAACAAGCGCCACACCGCCTGTTAGGAAGATGTTATCCATCAGCTCGAATTCGCCGCCGATACGCGGAACAATAATATCTTTGAACTCAAGATTCGCCTGATCTTTAACAGTATCTTTTTCCAATTCCTCACCTAGATCAGACCAGTTCTGCTGCTCCAAGGTAACCCCGGCTCGCCAGCGATCACCGGAATACTGCACGCCCAAAGCAAGAATATCAGGCTGGTATGAATCCAGTGTATTGATGCGCAGAAATAAACCGGGATCGTTAATCACCGTAGGAATAATCGCATTGGCGTCGATCTTGGTGCTGGTATTCGAGTAAGCACGATAGGCCATCGCTACTTCGAATCCGCTCGCCCAACAGTCGCCACTGCAAAGCAACTTTCCTAAATCAGCCGACAAGCCAGCAATAGGACGAATCGACGGCTTGGCAGCTACCGCAATTTCTTCGCTATCCGTTGTGCCACCGAGCGTGCTATTGGTGCGCATTTTCGCTTCAGCTTGAAGCGTAATCCGGGCGGATAAACCCAGACTTAAGCCCTCAACAACCTCTAGACCACCGCCGAGATTCAGGAACAACGGCTCACGACCATAAGTTAATGACTGCCCTTGAGAAGACGTATTGGAATTAAACGCCATCATTTCCGCGCCATATTTTTCAACGCCCGCCATAAAACCAAAATACAAAGGTCGTTCGTATTTAGTAATAGATGTCAGATCGGTTTTCATACCAATCAACACGTGTTGAGTTGGTGAGCTTTTTAACGTGTCGCCATCACGTACTTGATAGCCGTTGCCCGAAACAGACTTGGCCGTTAAATCCTGCTCGCCATGCAACAAACCCAATGTTAATTCGCCACGCGGATCATGGGTCAAATAGGCAGGATTGTAATACGTTGCAGATACACTGCTGTTAAAAAGCGACAACGCCTGAGCGGAGGCAACATCACCGGGTAACACACCATAGGTAGTCGCAAGATTACCCATATTGGCAAAGGCCGGAACCGAACAAAGGGACAATGAACCGACAGCTAGCCAGCAGCGGACGTGACGTAATTGCATGAATTCTCTCCAGAGATTTAATTCCCCCTACTGAGGCATTTCACAAAGGAGTTATGCATCGTGGGGTTATTATTGTGTCAGTCTATTTTTTTAGTGCCTTTACAATAACTCGGCCCCTTCTTTGAAAGGGCGCTTTTGGAAAGCCCAAAAGCGTCCGCCTGCCTCATGCACTTTGTTTTTTTATGTCTTCGTGCACTTCAAACAGGCCGCCTATTAGCACCTAAGTGCCACCCTATGCTTAAGATGATGATAATTCGACGAGAAGAAGGTTTGATTCATGTAGCTAATTTGTAACTTTGGGACGCTGCTCCTACGCCATACTACTGACATGTCAAATCAGTATCATGCTTAGAGGCAGGGCCATTTTCAGAGAAAAAGAACTTAATTAGCAGGCAAAGAGAAGAGGAAGGGATGAAGGGATAGTAAGCGCGCCCAACCATCATCTGAGGTGGGCGCACTGATCAGCAGGACAACTCGTTATTGTTTCGAAGGCGCCGTGGTGTAGTTCAGGTTTACGCCGCCAGCCGGTATCACAACGTTAATCGTATCGCCAAACACTTCAACCGCGAGATCGATAGGGTCTGCATTGGTTTGCTCAATCTCCATACGCCCATCATCAAGAAACGTTACTGGCCCACGCAAGGTAAATTGCAGCGGGAAGCTATGTTGATTGTGAGTGCCACCAGACCCAAAATTTAGGGGGTTTAATGACGGCGCATCGAGGTATAAATCGAATGTCACTTCAAACTCTGGGCCACTCGGGCCATCCAGTAAGTAGCCCACTACCGCTTGATTTCGATCAACTTGATCTGCCACGCTGTTCGGATCGGTACAAGCTGCATCAAGCGGGTCATCGCAGCTATAACGTACCCGCATTATCATCGGCCCAGTCGGTGAGAATTGCTCGCCGAGCAGAACCGCAATGGCATAGAAATCTAAACTGCTCGTCATAAGCTGTGTTGGTAAAACATTTACCTGCACCGCCTCTTCGCCAGTGGGCGGATAGATGATAGGGCCAACAAGCTCTACATTTAGCGCGCCGGTTAAATAAACGAATTTACGATCAGGACAAACCCGCGGGGTGTAACCGGAAAACAAGTTCCCGGTAAAACCGCAGCCTACGTTCGCCGCAGTCAGCAAAGAGTTTCCGCCGTCAACGCCATTCTCAACGATCTTGGTTGAATTCGGCGGCGTGATGTATTCGCTAGAAGCCACATCAAAAATTGGTAACTCTTCACAACTTGCCGGCAACGCGTCACAACCAGGATAGGACTGGGTATCTGCGTCGTAATCGGTGTCAGTGCGGCCGTCGTGAAGTTGATTGCCGTTCAAATCCGTCGCAGGAAGATTGCGGGCGGGCTGAAATACTGACACCGCAGCCGGCGCGCCTACAAAGTAGATTTCCATGTTCGGGCCGCCTTCAGCAGCTGCAGGAGCGTCGCCCGGATTTTGCGCCAATATCTTTGTTTGTAATGGCGAACCATTAACATCACAAATACTTAAACTGCCGTCGCAATTTTTTGCCGAGCCGCCTGCGGCCCCGAGCGAACCCAACACATAACGATACAGTTGCGAACCGTCATCCTGCCACGGCTCATCCGACCAGAATATCAACGAGCGCAAACTCTGCTGCAAACGTCCAGGCACTGCTTCCCAAACGGCGCCATTCTGCCGCTCTACTCGAAAACTTCCGCCCAATACAATACTGTCCTCATCCATATCTTGAGAGAATTGCACGGTAATCGCTCGATCGGAGGGCAGCGTTGGAACAGGAAGGTGATCATCGGTCGCCAGCCCGCCATCGCAGATGCCATGATCGCCCAGTGCCAATGCCCGGTCCGTTGTCACACAAGGAAAGCCGGGATATGTGGTGAGCGCCAACGGCGATCGTAATGGTCCGGCAATATAATTTGGCATCTCAAACTGCAACGTATAATTCGCCGGCAATGGCCCGCCGCTGCTCAATGCGTTTCCACCGAGGTCACTTATTTCCGCTGACAACTGCACTTCATAAACGCTTTTATATGCCAAGCCTGCATCCGGGCGAATCACAATAGACGCGCCATCATAAGACAAGGCCCAATCGTTCGTCGGCACAACGATACCGTCTTTGGATAATATGACTGCGTCGGTCTTGCGCACGGTTAGCGGGTCTAGCGCCTCGCTAAAATGCAAAATAATTGGATTCTCGGAACTTTGCTTCGCCACGTTCGCGCCAGGCACCCATGACTGCAACATTGGCGCATCTACATCTGGCTGCATCGGCGGCGCATTTAACTGATCACCATACGCTTCCATGTGAAAACTCAATACGCCAAAAGCTTCGTCGACACCGAGCACACTTGGCTCAACCACCCCTACCGCATCTATGGTCAGCAAGCCATTAATCACCAATGCGATGCCAGACAATTCAATGTGCATCAAGTCTTGGCTAAGACCACCGTTTGCGCGACTATCTTCTGCCGTCATCGCAACATCCATTAACAAACGCACGTGACGCGGCGCTGTCTCTGACTTGCTATAACTATTAGGCAGCAAGTAACCCACTGCATCGGAAATAAAGCTGACGGAAATTTTGTCGGTGCTAAATCCAGCCGGTACTTTTCCCGCAATGACTAACTCAACACTCGCGCCTTCTAACAATGAACCACGCGGCACCCGTAGCGGCGACACAACCGGATAGTGTGGAATAAAGGCAAGCTCCGCATAAACGTCACCTTGCTGCTGCGATGCAGAGTCCTGCCCTAACAGCGTTGATTTAACCGGAACGCAGTTGATCGCATCGCCTGTTAATGGCGAAAGAATAACACCTGGATTGCTACCACACTGATCCGCCTCGATCTCTGACGAGGTGGCCGCGCGCTGCACCAAGATTTCCCGAGGCGCTGAATTCTGTGCAACAAAATCCAAGTCCCACGGCGCGAGCAATTCATTGTATTCACTCTCTAACCCGTCAATCGTTAACGTATAGGCTCCATCTGCCTCGAGATCATCAATGGGGTCAATGGTTAGAAAGCTGTCCTGCGCAATTAAAAGTGCGTCAACCAACGCACCATCTGCGTCGGTAATCCGCACCGTGTCGTTCATGTCGTCGCCGTAACGAACACTCGCCGCTTGTACTGGCTGAGTTAATTGAACGCGCAAACTAGAGAAGTCCATAATGGGAAACACATCACCATTCGGAACGACTCGAGAGACACTAAACACGTCGTCTTGTACGCGAACGGATTTCGCGCCTTTGGTGGCGGCACGCGTGCGAAAATCAATTGGCGCGCCAGGAAAAGCAACAACTCCCTTTGTTGTTTCAAGACTGTTTAATGTCACGCTGTAATCCGTCGCCGGCAAGAGTTTCTCGACCGGCGTCAGCACAAGGCCGCGATTGCCATCTACCATTCTGGCGCTATAGGCAATCGGAACACCCGGTGAAACAACACTTTCCAACACAACCTTTGTGGCAATATCGGCATCCAATTCTGCTTGATCAGCATAGGCTAGCGGTTGTGCAAAACGCAGCACAATCGGCGCGGTCATTGCCACTTGCGGCTGCCCGTCATAAGGAAAGCTGTAAACTAAATCAGCAGTTTCCCAATCAAAAGCTACCGTCTGTTTGTCGCCGCCGCATGCGCTGATTAAGGCAACCATGGACAGTAAAGCCGTATATTGAAATTTCATTTTTCGCTCCCTAAAACTTTAGCGTCATCGAGCCGGAGAATATGTGGGCTTCGCCGCCAGTCCGGATCGTTTCGTAGGGGCTAGACGGTGCATTCTCCGTAGTCAGATCAAAATCCCGATCATCTAGCTTCTGGTATTGGTAGCCGAAATCTAAACGCAGCGGGTAAGCCAACACCGGCAGGTCAGAAAATTCTAATGCCGCGCCAAGACCCACAACCGTCTTGTCATTGTCAAAGTAATTAACGTCTTGAGAGGTGCGCCCAAGCAACGGCGAATCTTCTTTTGCGATCCCCGCGCTCAGAATAAGATGTTTATTAACGGAAAATTCTGCGCCGAGCCGCGGCACCAAAATATCTTCAAATTCGAGCATGGCTTGATCTTTAACCGTGTCGCTTCGCAACTCCGCGCCTAGCGCCGACCACTTCTGCTCTTCCAAGGTAATACCAACCCGAAACCGCTCACCTCTATACTGTGTGCCAAACGACACGACTCGCGGCTGATAGGCATCAATGGTCGCAATAGAAAGTGTTAAGCCCGGCGAAGGAATCGTTCCAGGGATAATGGTATTGGCCGAAATGGAGGTCCCTGCATAAGTACTCTCACGATACGACAACGCTGTTTGCCAACCATTCGCAAAGCAATCGCCCGCGCCGCAAAAAAGCTTAGTCCAATCTAAGGTCATGCCAACAATTGGCGTGATGGATGGCTTGGCACTGACGTTAATTTGTTCGTAGCTGGTATTGCCGGCCAAATCCGTACGGGCAACCAAATCCGCATCTGAATGCAGTGTCACCAACGTGGATACGCCAACATCAATACCGTGAGTTAGCACCATCATGCCGCCGATATTGAGAAAAAGAGGTTGGCGTTCATATCGTAATGGCTGACCTTCATTGGAGGTCTTGGAATTAAACGCCATCATTTCTTTACCGTACTTTTCAACGCCGAGCATAATGCCGAAATAAATCGGGCGCTCGTATTCGCTGATATCGGTTAAGTCTGTTTTCATGCCGAGTAGCACTTGCTGAGAAGGCGTATCGACGAGCGTTTCACCAGATCGAATAGGAGGGTTACTGCCGCCCAAACTTTCAACCTGTAGATCAGGCGTCGTATGAATAAGGCCCATGGTTAATTCACCACGGCCGTCTTCCGCAAGATAAGCAGGGTTATAGTAAAGCGCTGATATTTGCGGATTAAATAATGACAAAGCCTGTGCGGTTGCAACGTCTGTTGGCAGCAACCCGTAGTTCATTGCAATATTGCCCATGTTGGCCTGTGCCGGCATCGATATTACGCCGCCAATAACACAAGAACCCAATAGTGCAGCTCGGCAATTCCTTAACCAGGAATAGTGCCGAATAGACAATCCACTCATCTCTTTCTCCACGGCGCAGAGCGCCAAAATGAAAACAATAACGTCAGCAAAGACTACGTAGCGCCGTAGCCGCACGCGCAGAAGCGCTTGTACTAGTCGATACTAGGAGGGGAGCAAGAAAGCTTATAGGAGAGTTTTTAATGACTTTGGTTGATATTTTGTACGATGGGAAAATCGGATCAAAATGGAGCGATGCGACACAATTCTTTACTTGTTTTTATCGGTCCTCAGCGCCTAAAGCGCTGTCAGGTAACACAACCATGCACGCAATGCATCAGAACAAGAATGCATAAAGGGAACGCTGCCGTTCATCCAAGGCAATGACAACTATTTACCACACGATCTCGCCGAGGCAGGTAAATCGCCATTTCTGCCAAGCGCCTCAGTAGCAAACAACGATTTCGCCAACGGCATTCGATTGACTAGGCGCATGCCGGCATTACGCAAAAACCGCAGACCTGGATCGCGCTGCTCGAATATCGATTTAATACCATTCAGTGCATTCAGCATTAACGCGTTATGACCTCGACGACGGCGCTGATAGCGGGCCAAGACAGACGTCTCTGTAAGACCAAGACCTTTTTTTCGCGCCGCCAGAATTTCCTCGGCCAACACGGCAGCATCCAAAAAGCCCAAGTTGATGCCCTGTCCCGCCAACGGATGTACGACATGCGCCGCATCACCAATCAGTGCCACACCATCACCGACATATTGGCTCGCGTGTAGCGTTTGAATGGGAAACGCCGCGCGCCGCCCTATCACAGTGCACGCGCCAAGCACTTCTTCTGTGGCCTGAGTCAGCGCATGGGAAAAAGCCGCCGAATCTAACGCCATGAGTTCTTCCACCATTTGCGGCGGCGCCGACCAAACCAACGAGAATTGATGCTGGTCGCCAAACAACGGCAGCATCGCCACAGGCCCCGTTTCCATAAAACGCTGACGCGCGCAGGCCTTATGCGGAAGCTCGCACGCTACGGTCGCCACAATGGCCATATGGCCGCTGTCCTTCGGGGCCGCCGCAATACCGGCATGACTACGCACCATAGATCGCGCGCCATCGGCACCGACCAACAACGTTGCCAAATAACGTTCGCCGGTGGTCAGCGTTGCGCGCCAAGCATGACTTTCGTCTGACGCATTCTCACGCACCAAACTTTCAATCCGGACACCACAGCGCCAATCAAAATTGCGCGCCACGCAGGCCTGATACAGAGCAGCGGTAATGGCATTATTCTCAACAATCCAGCCAAGCTCTGACGCCAGCACCGACGCCGCATCAAACGTTACCCGGCCATTACCGTCCGCATCCCAGACATCCATCGACTGATAAGGCGCAAGGCGCTGAGCTGGCAAGCGCGACCACGCACCAGCATTGTTCAGCATATTAAAGCTGGCTTCGGTAATCGCAGAAACGCGCGCATGCACATCACCTTGCGGCATCTCAGGTTCGCTCGCCGCATCAATAAGCAGCACTGACAAATCGGTATCGGCCAGCAACGCAGCCAGTAAGCCGCCCGCCATGCCGCCACCAACAATCAATACATCAACGCTTGTTGCTGAGATGTCTTTCTCCACACTCGAGGTCTCTTGTGAGCGACTAGTCATTGGCAAATCCCATTGCCTTACGGGCAAAACGAGAACGTACTGCCGGCAACATATCAAAGGCAATCAAACCCAGCTGGCGCAAATGGGATACCGCGCCCGTTTGGATTCTGAAAAAACTAGGCAGCCAATGGGACACACGGCTAATCAACGCCTGATCGGAAACGCGTGCATCCACGTACGCTTGCAACGGTGCAAGCTCGCCGATATTCGGCGCGGCACAAACTTTATCCGCCAGCAAATGCAAATCCCGCAAGGTCAAATTAAATCCCTGCCCCGCCACAGGGTGCAAAGTATGCGCAGCGTTGCCGACAATCACGGCGTGCGGCAATGCTTGGGCAAACGTACGGGTCAAAATAAGCGGATACGTGACTCGCTCGCCCGCGCTCTTTAATGTGCCAAGGCGCTGCCCGAATTGTTCTTGCACTTGCGCAAGAAAGTCCGTCGCTGAAAGCGCGAGAAGGTGTTCAATTCGAGCGCGCGGGCCTGTCCAAATTAAGGCGCTGCGATCATCGGTCATCGGCAACATCGCTAGCGGACCGTCCTCGACGAAACGTTCGTAGGCACGCCCCTTATGGGGCTGCGATAAGCCAATATTGGCAATCAACGCCGCGTGACCAGTGTCATGATGCTCCGCACCAACACCGAGCATGTCTCGCGTTTTAGACTCAGCGCCATCGGCCGCCACCAGTAATCGGCAAACTAACTCGGTGCCACTTTCAAGGCAGACTTTATAACCCGCCTCTAGGCGCGTCAGCGCAACGGCTTTATCTGGCGCAATGACAGTAATGCCACTGTCGGCCCGTACGGCGTTAAGCAACACGCGACCAAGCCAGCGGTTTTCAACGACGGCACCTAAACGGGAAAGATTTTCTTCACTGGCAGAAATTTCGGCAAACCCAGGGCGGCCACGACGGGAGACATGCACCACATCAATGTCCGCCGCATAGGGCAGCAACGCATCAACAATACCAAGCTGTGAAAATATCGCCAATGTGCCTGCCGATAACGCAGTACTGCGGGCATCGAAACTTGGCGTAAACGGCACCTCATTGCTGATCGGCAAGGGAACCGCCTCTACCAACGTAACCGACACGGCACGGCGTTTACGCAACAGTAATGCTAACGCCGCGCCAGCCAAACCGCCGCCGATAATCACAATGTCTGTAGAGCAATCACTCATTGGGTCTTTTCTGAATCACGGACTTCATTTCTTTGCACCGATTTTTCTGAAGTTTTTTTCATCGGCGATTTCTTTTTCTCTGCTTGCGTACGATTCGTTAACGATTCCTTCATTAACAATTCAATGTCGGCCACTTCTTTTGGCACGGCAGACGTCAGCACATCATATCCGCTGCGGGTAACAACGACGTCGTCCTCAATACGAATACCGATGCCGCGCCATTTCGCCGCAACCGTTTCGTCATCCGGCGCGATATAAATACCCGGCTCAACGGTCATCGCCATACCCGGCTCTAGTACACGCCAAGCATCATGTACTTTGTAATCACCGACGTCGTGTACATCCAGCCCAATCCAATGGCCCGTGCGGTGCATAAAGAAACGGCGATAGGATTCGCTTTCGATAATGTCTTCAACGCTGCCGGCTAACAAACCAAGCTCACTCATTCCGGCAGCCAAAACGTGAACCGCCGCCTCATGCGGTGCGTTCCAATGATTGCCCGGTTTAATTTCGGCGATAGCTGCATGCTGTGAATCCAACACCAGCTGATAGAGCGCTTTCTGTTCGGCGGAGAACACACCATTGACCGGATAAGTACGGGTGATATCCGAGGCGTACACTTCGTACTCGCAGCCGGCATCAACCAACACTAAATCGCCGCTTTTTAATTTTTCACTGTTGTCGATGTAATGAAGAATGCAGCCATTCTTACCGCCGCCGACAATGGACGGGTAGGCGGTGAAGCGGGCGCCGCCACGCATAAACTCATGGATGTATTCCGCTTCGAGCTGATATTCGTACATGCCGGGCGCTACCGACTGCATGCCACGTACATGGGCGGCCGCAGAAATTTCGGCAGCACGACGCATCAGCTTTATTTCACCGGCACTCTTATAGAGGCGCTGGTCATGCAACAAATGCGTTAAGGCTAAGAACTCTCCCGGGGGATGGGCACCGGTGCGAATTTGCGCGCGAATAGCGTTCACCCAGCCCATAATACGGCGATCGAAATCTGGATCTCGACCGAGGTCATGATAGACCCGATCACGCCCCTCAATCAGGCCAGGCAGAATTTCATCAATGTCAGAAATGGGGAACGCATCATCGGCACCGTGCTTTGTCACCGCGCCTTCTGGTCCCGCGCGATAGCCGTGCCACGTCTCCATGGTGCGGTCACGGTCGCGACAGAACAGCACAAACTCGCCGTGCTCGCGCCCCGGAATAATCGCCATCACGGCGTCCGGCTCAGGAAATCCAGATAGATACCAGAAATCGCTATCTTGTCGATAAGCATGTTCAACATCACGGTTGCGGGTGCGCTCTGGCGCCGCGGAAATAATCGCGATGCTATTTTCTTCCATATGCTCCATCAGCTCACGGCGACGACGGGCAAATTCCTGCTGGCTAATCGACATAGCACTCCCAATTCAATATCACTGCTGACTAACTCATTGACACCACACTTGGCCCCAATTCCTTGCTCTAGTCTGTGTCTGCCTGCCAGACGCTAGTGCCTAACCGGCTCATTACTCTCATCGCTTCCGGCCTTTCCAGCCTTACGACGGCGCATTAACGCTAGCTCGGTAAACACCAGCAACGCCGACACTCGACAATGCTCCAGCACCTGCTCAAACAATTTTTCCCCTTCGCTATCTTCATCGTCCGGCGTTTCCACCTGACTAATCGCAGCGAGATCAGCGATCGCCTCCTGCAACGAATGCGGCAGATCCACATCTTTTAGGCCAGCGGTGCCGGTACCAAAGCCCACCATAAAGCCTTCACACCAGACCGCCAGTGATACCACCCGCTCAGACAGCGGCTGATCATCGCCTGGCAAGAGTATGGTCAAATCCAGAGCCTCACCCTGAAACGCGTGCCCTACGTCTTCACTCAGCGCCACAAGCATTTTCTCTGCTTCGGCGGACCAACCGTCGCGCAACGCGGCATGAGACGCCAGAACACCCAAAATATGCGCGGTAGCGGCCTTGGTATCCGACGACAGCAGGCCGCAAATAACGCCGTGTAACTCGGCTGGATTCATTAGCGGCGCCTCGCTCAACAGCAGCGTCGCCAACGGTTCAAACAGATCAGATTCGGTATTTGTCATATGTTACTTCAGGCCATTTATTCGGTTATGTCGCTAAGTCTCTATCAGCACAGGATTTCATCGCTCTAAAACGTCATTGACCCATCCCTGACGGGCCAATAGTATTGAGGAAGTTTAAGACGCTAGCCCGTACTGTCTGGTATTGCCTCGTAGCGCTCACAACGGCTATATAAAGCAAATGCTACGGCCACACGGGCATTATCCGCAGCCAGCATGGGAATGACCAGAGGAACTCGGGGGCCAGCGCCTGTTTGCAGGACAGATTTGCGTAGAAGCATCAGCAAATAGAGCCAAGCAAACATAGGCGAACCATCCCAAATGTGCCATGAATAGCGAACAACAATTACAGCAACTCGAGCAGCGAGTCGAAGAACTGATATCGATCAGTGCGCGGCTACGCCATGAAAATGATGCCTTTCAGGTACGTGAAACTCGCCTGAAAGAAGAGCGTGCCGATCTACTAAAGAAAAATGATGTGGCCAAAGCCAAGGTAGAAGCCATTATCTCCCGTCTTAAATCTCTGGAGCAGGAACAGTGAGCGAGTCGTCCTCTGTTATCGTCCATATTCTCGATAAGGAATACCGCGTTGCCTGCGCTGCCGATGGTCGTGAGGACCTTATCCGCGCCGCGCGTCTGCTCGATGATCAGATGCGAGAGGTGAAAGACGCGAACGTCATTGGGCTAGAACGTATTGCCGTCATGACCGCACTCAATCTAGCCCACGAGTTACTGCAAGCGACCGGCGAACTCTCGCAACAGAGCAGTGAAAGCAGTCGCGTTTCCGCGTTATTAAACAAAGTCGAAGCAGAAATTCGGGCTTGCAACAAACTCGCAGGCGTACTGATTTAATCACCGACGCCTACCTGAATCTTCGCACGCACACCCTTCCTAGCTCCGCCCATTACCTTGATAAAAAATATTGCTGCCACGCGTAGCAACGACTCGCCCACGCAACAAATACGTTATACTGTCGCTGATGTTCCCTGGCATGTGCGCCAGCAGGGTTAAGTCCCTGAGCCGATTCTCTTCCCCCTGGGGGCGAATATGATTGTCCAGTGTGCATGTCCGCTACGGCGGAAAGCCTGACGGCCAATCTGACGTCTCCACCTTGAACCCTTTGGTTCAAGGGCGATACCCAGCAGCGGCATGATCGGGGAACTCTCTCATTTACCCACCCGAGTCGAACGACTCGTTTGAGGCTTATGACGCTGTCAGGCATTTCTGCTAACGCTGAAACCGTCACGACGGACTCGCAAGAGAAGTCTCGAGGTATGTCGCGAGGGGCGCGCCCCCAGCTAGGCCGTTCGCGCAAAGAACTGCGTCGACATATGCGGCAACGCCGCGGCCAACTAACCCTGCGCGAGCGTAGAAACGCGGCCGCATCACTGGCACAGCAACTGAACAGTTATCTCCCTTTTCGTCGCGCCCGCCACATCGGCAGCTATCTTGCCCATGGCGGTGAACTCGACACCCTGCCCGCTTTGCGCCGCCATCAGTGTCGTGGACAGGTTCTCTATTTGCCTTCCGTTAGTCTCTCGCCTGCCCCAAAAATCTCAATGATACGCTGGATAGAGAGTAAGCGAATGCTTACTAATGTATTCGGTATTAGCGAACCCGCACGCAGCAAGCAACGCAGTCGCCCACTCTGGGCGCTGGATGTACTACTGATACCGCTGGTTTCTTTCGATCAGGCAGGGAATAGATTAGGAATGGGCGGCGGCTTCTATGACCGCCTCTTGGCCAGTTTGGCGCACCGACCGAGAAAGCCGTTATTGATTGGTATCGGCTACCGCTTTCAGCAGGTCAGCCATATTCCGACTGAACCTTGGGACATGCCATTAGATCGGGTTATTACTGACTAACAACCGCTACCGCCAAACAACTTACTGCGCGCCAACGATACCTTGCGCGATATGGCTGGCGACGGCGGAGCCCGCGTTAAGCCCTGCGGCGTCACGGCCACCACTCACATTGTCGCCGTAGGTCAACGTACTGATCAAGATACCCAACCCAAATATGACTGCCAGAATCAGGAGCGCATCCGGCTTCTTCTTATTCATTACACAAACCACCATAGTTATTGTTATCTCGAACGCTGCCTCAAGGACGAACGCCCTAACAACGCCTTACGCATTGCAGACCGAACACTCTAATGATATCGGCGCAGCAATAATGCGAAGCAGTTCGAAAAATGATCAATATTTGAGGTTGAGTCAATCAGTTAGAAGTATGACTTCATCTATAAGGGGAGATTACGGGGCTAACTCTGAAATATTTCTACATTCGCTGGCCTGCTCTGACTAACCCCAGACCCCATCCAAGCTCAGTCAAAGGTTGTAAGAAATACACTCAACCCGATAGTGCGGACACCCGTCGTAAATGCCCAGCTCACTTCATCAACCACTCTGCCGCTAGCTGTAACGAGAGAAATTGTGCGAGCCGATAGCCGTGATTGAATGCGACCAGATCAACAATAATATTAGGGTTCTGGCTTTTGCCCTGCGCCAAGCTCGGCGTCAAACCATGCTCCTTGCCATAAAGCACAGCCACCCGTGCGTCGACCAGCTCAGGACGACTTGCCAAAAACTCCCCAAATGACTTTTGCTCGTCCAGCGACATCACCATCTCAAGCTCGCTAACATCAACGAGAATTCTTAATGGTCGACGCGGCCCATACTCTGCACAGACTTCCTCGACAGCCTGGCGCCGTTCCGCCAAGGTAACCTTGCCCGCATAAGCGACCTGGATAACACCATTCACCTCATTAAAATCAATGCTGTAACTCATCAGACATACCTTTCCTGAATACTCTTCTTGTGAGTACGCAATGAAAACTAACTCAAGAAAACCTGATAAGACGCGTTATCACTTTCCTCAACCGTCGGGTAAGGCACTTTACGCAAATCCGCGCGCAATGCCCGATGCTTGCCCGGCGGCACATGAAAGCCAACCAGCACACGGCCATACGCCGCGCCGTGATTACGGTAATGGAATAGACTGATATTCCAACGAGCGCCCAACGTCAGCAAGAACGTCATCAATGCACCAGGACGCTCGGGGAACTCGACACGAAATAACATTTCATCCATGTCCGGACGTGGCGAATGCCCGCCGACCATATGGCGGGTGTGTAACTTCGCCACTTCATCACCGGTCATGTCGACCACCGGATAGCCCTTATCACGCAAGCCTTGCATAAGGGGCTCAAGCTCTTCGCCTGGACGAGTTTGCACGCCAACAAAAATATTCGCGCTACTATCATTGTTATAACGGTAATTAAATTCCGTGACGGCCCGCTTACCAATCGCTTGGCAGAACTGTTTGAAAGCACCGGGCCGCTCAGGAATCGTCACCGCCAATAACGCCTCGCGTTGCTCACCCAATTCGGCCCGCTCCGAAATATGCCGCAGCCGATCAAAATTCACATTCGCGCCGCTCTGAATCGCGAGCAGGGTCTTGCCTTCGGCATTATTTTTCTGCGCCCACTTTTTCAAGCCGGCCAATGCTAACGCGCCAGACGGCTCAGCAATTGCACGGGTATCTTCAAAGATATCTTTAATCGCCGCGCAAATTTCATCCGTACTCGCGGTGACTACTTCATCAATATACTTACGTAGTACCTTGAACGGCTCTTTGCCGATTTGCGCGACCGCCGTGCCATCGGCAAACAAGCCCACTTCTGGCAGTACAACACGACGTTTTTTCGCCATCGCCGCCTGCAAACAAGCCGCATCCGCAGGCTCGACCGCGATCACGCGCACGTCGGGGCGCACATACTTCACATACGCGGCCACCCCAGCAGCCAAACCGCCGCCGCCTACCGGTACAAAAATCGCATCCAACGGACCACTACACTGGCGCAGAATTTCCATCGCCACGGTTCCCTGCCCAGCAATCACGTCGACGTCGTCGTAGGGGTGCACAAACGTCATGCCATCTTTCTTTTCTAACTCGCGAGCATGGCCCAGCGCTTCATCAAAGCTGTCGCCAAATAACACCACTTTAGCGCCACGCTCACGCACCGCCTTAACCTTAATATCGGGAGTCGTTCGCGGCATAACAATCACAGCGCGAATGCCTAAATGCGCCGCCGCCAACGCCAAGCCTTGCGCATGATTGCCCGCCGACGCGCAAATCACACCAAGCGCCTGCTGCTCAGCCGACAGCATCGCCACCTTGTTATAGGCACCACGTAATTTAAACGAAAAGACCGGCTGCAAATCTTCGCGCTTTAACAAAACGTTATTACCGATTCGCTTCGAAATAAGCGGCGCGGGCTGCACCGGCGTTTCGATTGCCACGTCGTAAACGCGGGCGGCAAGGATTTTCTTTACGTAATGCTCAAGCATTGAAGGTCGCCATGATGGTTAGGTCAGTCAAAAAAAATCAGGTTCAGTCTATTGTGATGGTATTGCTTTACTCGTATTTAAGCACGTCGCAACCGTTTCGTCGCAGAGAATCCCTACGACGCAATTTAGCCCCCGGTCATATTCATAAAGCGCACTAGCTGCTCGGCGTTTTCATCATGACTGAAATGATGGCGCTCCGGCTTAATCGCCATCGACGCAACGATGGCAACGCGCAGTGCTTCGTCGACATCGGTAAGAGGCTGACCACTGCGCAAGATGCCTTTTAGATCAACGCTGTGTTCATTGCCGAGGCACAGTAACAGGCGCCCCTCTGCCGTCACGCGCACGCGATTGCACAGGTGACAAAAATTATGTGAGTGCGGCGAAATAAAACCAACCCGCGACTCGAAACCGGCGACCTGCCAATAGCGAGACGGTCCGCCCGTTTCATCGGTAATCGGTAGCAACGCCCAACGTTGCGCCAAACGCTGGCGAATTTCATCTGACGACACAAACACCTCGGCACGCTGATGCTCGCTAATATTGCCCAGCGGCATCTCTTCGATAAAGGCGATATCGAGTTGACGATCCAGCGCATAACGAACCAGATCTTCAATCTCATCGTCATTACGGTCGCGCATAATCACGCTATTCAGCTTGATGCGCGAGAAGCCCGCCGCCCGCGCCGCGTCGATCCCCGCTAATACTTGGGCTAAATCGCCGGTGCGGGTCAACGCCTTAAAACGCTGCGCATCCAGACTATCAAGGCTGACATTGAGGCGGGCAACACCGGCGTCACGCAACACCTGAGCCTGCTGCACAAGACGAGCGCCATTGGTGGTCAGGGTCAGTTCATCCAAACCCGGCAAAACACTAATCCAGCCCGCCAGCTTGTCCAGCCCCGCGCGCACCGTCGGCTCGCCGCCAGTCAAGCGGATACGACTCACCCCTAAGGACACAAACGCACGTGCAACCTGCGCTATCTCTTCAAGGGTTAGCACCTCCGAACGGGGCACAAACGTCATCTCTTCCGCCATGCAGTAAACGCAGCGAAAGTCACAACGGTCGGTCACAGAAAGCCGCACATAGTCGATCTGGCGGTTAAAACGGTCTATCAACATAGCCGCCAGTCTAGCAGATAAAGGCCCGACTCACGGTAGGCATCACCGGCGCAGACCTGTAGGATTGTGGCCGCCCGCGAAGACTGTCTACAGCTTCTGAATTCACAAACCCGCGAGATTCCCATGGAAATCATTGAAAACGCCGTCGTGGCGATGCACTACACCCTAACCAACGCCGATGGCGAAACACTTGATACGTCCCGTGAAAGTGGCCAGCCACTGACGTACCTGCACGGCCACGGCAACATCATTCCAGGCCTTGAAGGCGCACTGCTTGGCAAAAAAGCCGGCGACAAGCTGGTTGTTGACGTTGCACCAGCAGACGGCTACGGCGAACGCCATGAGCAGTTAATTCAAGAAGTGCCACGCTCAGCTTTCGAAGGCGTTGATACCCTTGAGCCAGGCATGCAGTTTCAGGCTGATACGGGTGCCGGCGTGCGTCTGTTCACCATCACCAACGTCGCTGATGAGCTGATTACCATTGATGGCAATCACCCTCTCGCCGGTGTGGCATTGAACTTTGATGTCGAAATTACCGACGTACGCGAAGCCACTGCTGAAGAACTAGAGCATGGCCACGTTCACGGTGAAGGCGGTCACGAGCACTAAGCCTTTGCAGGCATTCGCCTGACGCTCGCGATATCGCAAAAAGCCACCGCCGCTCTCCAGCGCCGGTGGCTTTTTTATGGTTCATCGCGGATTTCCGGGAAAGCCCGATGAGTCATCAAAACATTCAAGTGAATTCGGCAGCAGCATTGGTTCCCATAAGGCTGGCAACATCAAGACTTTTGCCGGAGCGCGCCCTGCAAGCCCCAAGACTCGCCTGCAAGCAGCCTCCCACAGCCCCTCCCCTACACT
>TARA_R110002073_G_scaffold31585_3_pt1 | contig 34435 bp, 37 predicted proteins | sample TARA_R110002073 | Tara Oceans TARA_R110002073 (sample SAMEA4397174) | marine metagenome | biome: Polar Biome; feature: [DCM] deep chlorophyll maximum layer (ENVO:01000326); material: water (ENVO:00002006), including particulate matter (ENVO:01000060) such as... | depth 40 m | reverse complement strand
GCCCACGGGTCGGTGTAGGCGGTCAGTCGCTTCAGACGATAGGGTTCGCTGATCACCAGCACCAGCATGGCTCCCAGTGCGCCCAGCAGGACGACCAGAAAGTGGCCCAGCTTGACGCCGGCGAGGAACAACATGCCGAATGCGGTGAGCACGACGATCACGGTCGCGCCAAAATCGGGCTCAATCAGCAGCAGCAGGGTGGCGGCAAATAACACCACCATGGGCTTCACAAATCCCTGCCAGTGGTGCCGGACCTCATGCTCGCGGCGCACCATGTAGCCCGCCAGATACATGACCATGGCGAGCTTCGCCAGCTCCGAGGGCTGCACCGTGAATGGACCCAGCGGCAGCCAGCGCTGGCTGCCATTCACCTCGAGCCCGACCCCCGGTATGAGCACCAGAATCAATAGCGCGAGCGCGGCAAACAGCCAGACCCAACCCGTGTTCTCCCAGAAGGCGAGCTCAATGCGGTACACGCCCAGCGCCGCGACAAGGCCGAGACCAAGGAATATGAGATGCCGGCGTGTGTGGTACCAGGGGTCGCCGTGGTGCCAGTCGCCGTACTCGATCGACGCGGAGCCGATCGCCACCAGGCCTGTCAGCAGCAGCGCCGCACCCAGCAGTGCCAGCATCGCATCCGGCGCTGCGGTGCGGCCCATGAGAGCGGCACTGCTCATGGCGCACCTCCGCCAAGCGTGCTGACAGCTTCACAGAAAGCCTCGCCGCGCGCGGTGTAGCCGCTGAACATATCGAAACTCGCGCAGGCCGGAGACAACAGTACCGTGTCGCCCGGTGCCGCCGCCTCACTGGCAATGCGCACCGCCGCCTGCATGGATGCGGCCAGTCGCAGCGCGGCGTGGTCCGATAGCGCCCGCTGCAACACGGGGGCGTCCTCGCCAATCAGTACAACCAGCTTGCAGTGCCGGGCTACCACATCAGCCAGCGCGCCGAAATTCGCGCCTTTGCCCTGGCCCCCGGCAATCAACACGATATCGCGTTCGCCTCCAAGGCCTCGAAGAGCCGCTTCAGTGGCGCCGACATTGGTACCCTTGGAGTCGTTGATGTAACGGATACCGTCGATCTCGGCCACGAACTCGCAACGGTGCGGCAGGCCACGAAAGCGACGCAGGGTCGACAACATGCTGCTCACCGGCAGGCCGAGACAGTTGCCGAGCGCCAGCGCCGCCAGCGCATTGGCGATGTTGTGGCGCCCGGGCAGCGCGAGTTCGCGCACCGGCAGCAGCAGCTCGAAACCGCGGCAGAGGTATTCTTCCCCGTCGGCCTGGCGCAAACCGAACCCGCCGAGTTCTGGCTCGCGCATGCGCCAGCTGACTGTATCCACATCCGACGGCAGCAGCGGAATGGTAAGCGGATCATCGCGATTGACCACCGCGGCGCTGCAGCCGCGGAAGATCCGGTGCTTGGCCTGATGATAGGCCGGCATGCTGCCGTGACGGTCCAGGTGGTCGGCGGTGACATTCAATACGGTGGCCACTGTGAGCCCCAGGACGCCGGCGCGCTCCAGCTGGAAGCTCGAGAGTTCCAGCACGTAGAGTTCGCGCTCCGGCGCCAGCAGCGCCAGGGCCGGCGTGCCGAGATTGCCGCCGACGCCCGTATCCAGGCCCGCTTCGCGCGCCATTTGACCCAGCATGGAGGTCACGGTTGATTTCGCGTTGGAGCCGGTGATACCCACCACCGGCGCCTGCGCCTCGCGCATGAACAGGTCGATATCGCCCACCACTTTCGCGCCCGCTTCCCGCGCGAGTACCACCAGCGGGTCATCCAGCGCGATGCCGGGACTCACCACCACTTCAGAAGCTGTGCTGAGAATCCCGGCCGCTACCTCGCCGCCGTACACGCGAACTCCGGGCATTTCCCTGCGCAGGCTGTCGAGTCCCGGCGGCGCCGCCCGTGTGTCCACCACCGAGAACGCACTCCCCTGCGCATGCAGAAATCGCGCACAGGAGAGCCCTGTCTCGCCGAGGCCGATGATGACCCGGTTATCCGTGCTGGCAATCAGTTGTGGCGTCACTAACAGTCTCACCTAGCGCAGTTTCAGCGTTGCCAGCCCGAACAGGACCAGCATGACGGTAATGATCCAGAAGCGCACAATCACGCGCGGTTCCGGCCAACCCTTGAGTTCGAAATGGTGGTGGATCGGCGCCATGCGGAAGATCCGCTTGCCGGTCAATTTGAACGACACCACCTGCAGAATCACCGAAACCGTTTCCAGTACGAAGATTCCACCCATGATGAAAAAAACGATTTCGTGGCGCGTTATGACCGCCACGGTGCCGAGCGCGGCGCCCAGTGCGAGAGCGCCCACATCCCCCATGAAAACCTGTGCGGGGTAGGTGTTGAACCACAGAAAACCTAACCCGGCTCCGGCGATGCTGCCGCAGAACACGGCGAGTTCGCCGCTGCCCGCCACGTACGGGATATGCAGGTATTCGGCGAAATCCACGCGCCCCGTCAGGTAGGCGATAATGCCCAGCGCGGTGCCCACCAGCACCGTTGGCAGAATCGCCAGTCCGTCCAGGCCGTCTGTGAGATTCACGGCGTTGCTCGCACCCACGATAACGAAATAGGCAAGCACCACGAACAGCGGCCCCATGCTCCAGGCAAAATCCTTGAAGAAAGGCACATAAAGCTGGGTGGTGACCGGCGTATCGAATGCAAGGTACAGATACAGCGCCGCGGCGAGGCCCGCCACCGACTGCCAGAAGTATTTCCAGCGCGCGGGCAGACCCCGCGAGTCACGCTCCACCACCTTGCGGTAATCATCCACCCAGCCGACCGCGCCAAAGACAATCGTCACCAGCAGGGCGATCCAGAGATAGGGGTTGCGCAGATCCCCCCACAGCAGGCTGGCGGCAACGATCGCCACCAGCAGCAGCGCCCCGCCCATGGTCGGCGTGCCCGATTTGCTCAGGTGCGATAGCGGGCCGTCGTTGCGTACCGATTGCCCCACCTGATAAAAGTTCAGGCGGCGGATCATTGTGGGACCCACCAGCAGTGAAATGGCCAGTGCGGTGCCCGCTGCGAGAATGCCGCGCAGGGTCAGGTACTGGAACACGGTAAACCCGCTTGCAAAGCGTGTGAGGTATTCGGCCAGGAATAGCAGCATGACTCAGGCCTCCCCCGCATCCGCAGGCGCCAGCAGAGCGTTCAGCACCTGCTCCATGCCGGCGCTGCGCGAGCCCTTCACCAGCAGCGTGTCGTCGGGGCCGAGCGCCTCCCGTTCCCCTGTCAGCCAGGCGTCGCGATCCGCGAAGAAACGGCCCGCCGAACCAAATTCGCTAACCGCCTGCTGCAGCTCAGGCCCCACGCCCCAGAAGCGCTCGATGCCGGCCGTGCGAGCGTACTCACCGATCTCCCGGTGCAGGCGGGGGCTGTCGGGACCCAGCTCGAGCATTGCGCCGAGCACCAGGGTGCGGCGACCCCCACAGGCGGCCAGAATATCGATCGCGGCGCGCACCGAAGCGGGATTGGCGTTGTAGCAATCATCGATCACGATCGCGCCGGAAGGCGCCGTGTGCCTGCAAAGGCGTCCCGCCACCGGTCGCAGCGCTTCGAGGCCGTCGCGAATTTCAGTCAGGGCCAGATTACAGGCCAGCCCCACTGCAATCGCCGCCAGTGCGTTGGCAACATTGTGCCGGCCCGGCAGCGCGAGGCGGATGGCGATTTCACCAAGGGGTGTTGACGCGGTAAAGCTGACGCCATCCGCGCCCCGCACGTTGATCGACGAAGCACTCACGGCAGCCGGCTGCTGCAAGCCGAAATCCAGAATGCCGGCAGGGCCCGCGCGCTTGCGCCACTGGGCTGCGTAGGGCGAGTCGGCGTTGATAATGGCGACATCGCCCGCCTCGAGACCGTCGAATATCTCACCCTTGGCAGCGGCCACGTCATCAACCGTTTTGCCAAAAGTCTCGAGGTGCGCCGCCTGGGCGTTGAGCAACAGTGCTATCGTCGGCCGCGCGATCTCACACAACCAGGTCAGGTCACCGGCCCGGCCAGCACCCATTTCTATTACCGCGAATGCATTCGAGGGCCTTAAACGCAGCAGCGTCAGCGGCACTCCGATCTCGTTGTTCAGGTTGCCCTGCGTGGCCAGGGTTTCGCCACGCTGCGCCAGGGCAGAATGGATCATGTTCTTCGCCGTGGTCTTGCCGCTGCTGCCGGTGATTCCGATCAGCGGACCGTTGAACAGCTTGCGGTTGTACGCAGCCAGCAGACCGAGCGCTCGCCGGGTGTCCGACACCACCAGTTGCGGGAGATCCACCTCCACGCGACGGCTGACAATCGCGCCTGCCGCACCCGCCGCGGCAACATCCGCGAGATACTCGTGAGCGTCGAAGCGCGGGCCGGTGAGCGCCACGAACAAATCACCCTGCTGCAGCTTGCGGCTGTCGGAAGACACGCCGCGAAAGCTGCGATCCGAGCCCTGCAATCGCGCCTCCAATGTGGTCTGTACTTCTGCCAGCGTCATCTCGCGCATCATGCCTGCGCCCTCCGCCCCAGCGCTGCAAGCGCCACGGCCGCATCGCTGAACTCAATCCGCTGCCCTTCTACCAACTGGTAGTTTTCATGGCCCTTGCCTGCGATCAGTACGCAGTCGCCTTCGCATGCGGCGTCGAGCGCGGTGGCGATTGCCGCGGCGCGGTCAGCCTCCAGGGTATAGCTCCCGCTGAGACCGGCGGCCACATCCTGCAGAATCTCCAGCGGGTCTTCGCTACGCGGGTTATCACTGGTGACAAACACTTTGTCCGAGAATTCACAGGCCACTCGCCCCATCACCTGCCGCTTGTCGCGGTCGCGATCCCCGCCACAGCCAAACACAGTGATCAATTCGCCGCTCACATGCGGGCGCAGTGCCCGCAGCACCTGCTCCAGCGCGTGCGGTGTGTGCGCGTAGTCGACGATCACCTGCAACCCCAGGGTGTTCGGAATACGCTGCATGCGACCGGCCACGGGGCACAATTCGCGCACCGCACGCAGCAGCGGTAACAGTTCTTCGTCTGCCAGCAACAGGGCGCACAGGGCCGCCGCCAGATTTGCCAGGTTGAAATCACCCGGCAACGGGCTGTCGAACTCGCCCGCGCCCCAGGGGCTTTGCAGGCTTGCATGCACGCCCTCGGCATGGAACCGGGCGTTAACCACGCGCACGTCCGCTGCGCCACCACTGGCTGAATAGGTCAGTATGCGGGCGCCGCCGGCGGCCGATGCCGCGACCAGCGCCGCCAGCTCGTCGTCGGCGTTGATCACCGCGTTCTGCAGGCCTTCAACAGCAAACAGCCGGAGTTTGGCGGCGGCATAGGCGGTCATGCTGCCGTGGTAGTCCAGGTGATCGTGGGACAGATTGGTGAATATCGCTGTCGTGAACTCCACACCGTTCACACGCCCCTGTACCAGCGCGTGGGAGGAGACTTCCATGCTTACCGCGGGCACGCCCTGCTGTCGCCAGAGCGCGAGCTGGCGCTGCAGCGAAACCGGATCCGGCGTCGTATTGCCCGCTTCAACCACCGCCTCTTCGAGCGTGGCGCCCAGCGTGCCGATCACGCCGCAGGGCTTACCCAGCGCACGGCTCAACTGGGCGAGGACACGGCTGACCGTGGTTTTTCCATTGGTGCCGGTGATGCCAGTCACATGCATATTGCGGCTGGGATGCCGATAGTAACGGGCCGCCAGGAAACCGGCCTCCAGACGCAGCTCGGGCACTTCCACCAGGGGCACCTGCAGGGCATCGACAAAACCGGCCGCCGGCGCCTCCGCTACGATGGCGGAGGCGCCATTGGCCACCGCCTGTTCAATGAACTGGCGGCCGTCATGCACATCCCCTGGCATGGCGAGAAACAGGTCTCCGGGGCGCACGCGTCTGGAGTCCAGCTCCAGCCCGGTGACCATAACGTCGGCAATCGATTCATCCGCGCGGCCCAGCAACTGGCCGAGAGGCATCGGGGGCGCTGCGCTCTGGCGCTCCGCCAGCATCACGCCGCCCCTCCCGATGCCCGCTCATCGACCTCGCGCTCCGCGCTAAGCTCGGTGGGCACGATATTCAGCAGGCGCAGCGCGCCTTCGGTCACTCTCGAAAACACCGGCGCCGCCGCGGAGCCGCCGCCGTAGTCTTCACCCTGCGGTTCGTTGATTACTACCACGGTGACAATCCGCGGTGCGTCCACCGGGGCCACCCCGGCGAAGAGCGCCACGTAGCGGCTGCGGTCGTAGCCCCCTGGCCCAACTTTATGCACCGTGCCGGTCTTGCCGCCCACGCGATAGCCGGCCACTCGCGCCCTGCTGCCTGTGCCGTCATCATCCGTCACCGCATGCAGCACCCTGAGTACCTGCGCGGCTGTCTCCTGCCGCATAACGCGCTCGCCCTGCGGCACCTCGCCCTGCAGCGCCAGCAGCGATACCGGTAGCCGCACACCATCGTTGGCGAACACAGCGTAGGCGCGGGCGAGCTGCAACGGCGACGCGGTGATACCGTAGCCAAACGCCAGCGATACCTGCTCGGTGGGGTGCCAGCGGGCCCGCACCGGCAACTCGCCGGCGCTCTCACCCGGAAACCCCGTTCCGGGGGGCTCGCCGATGCCAAAGCGGTTGAATACGTTCCAGATCGGCTCGTGACCAATATCCATGGCAATTTTGGTCACACCCACCTGGCTGGATTTCTGCATGACACGGGTGACGCTGATTTCGCCGTAATTGCGCGGATCCTGGTAGGTCTTGCGGCCCGTGCGCACATATCCCGGCGCGGTTTCGATCATTGTCCCGGGCGTATAGCGGCCGCTCTCCAGAGCCGCCACCAGGGTCAGTATTTTCATTGTCGAGCCCGGCTCGTAGACGTCGGTCACAGCGCGGTTTCGCATACTGGATGCATCCACGTCTTTACGGCTGTTGGGGTTGTAGACAGGGTAATTCACCATCGCCAGCACCTCGCCGGTGTGGCTATCGAGGGTCACTACCGAGCCGGATTGGGCGCCAAGCGCGGTGACTGCGCGACGCAACTCCCGATGCTGCAGATACTGCAGGCGCAGATCGATGCTCAGGCGCAGATCGCGACCCGGCTGGGCCGGCTGCAACACGCCGATATCCCGGGCGACCTCCCCATGCAGATCCTTGATGTACTGTTTGCGTCCGGGCACGCCCTGCAGCCAGTCGTTATAGGACAATTCGAGACCGGCTATGCCCTTGCCATCAACATTGGTAAAGCCCACCAACTGCGCGGCCACCTCCCCCGCCGGATAAAACCTCCGGTACTCGCGCTCGCCGTAGACGCCGGAGATACCCAGCTCCAGTACCGCGCGCGCTTCCGCCGGGACGCGATGACGCTGCAGGTACATGAAATGCTTGCCGGCGTAACGCGCCAGCCGCTGCCTGAGCTCTGCGGCATCCATGGGCAGCGCGGCGGCGAGCTCATCCAGACGTTCCGAGCCAGCCAGCAGCCGCGGATCGGCCCAGATGGAAACCACCGGGGTGCTGACGGCAAGCGGTTCGCCGCGGCGGTCGGAAATCACACCGCGGTAAGCCGGAATCTCAGCCGTGCGCACAGAGCGCGCCTCACCCTGATCCTGGAGAAACGCGCGGCCATGCTTCATATCGAGTATCTGCAACGATACGACTCGCCCCACCAGCAGCAGGCACATTCCACACAGCCCCGCCGCGACAGCGTAGAAACGCCAGCTGGAGGCTCTCACCGGCTGTTTGCGCGAACGGCTCACGGTGTCACCACCTGGAAGCGCCCGAGGTTGGGGACCTGCATGCCGAGATCCTCCCGCGCCACCGTTTCAACCCGGTGGTGCGATGCCCAGGTGCTCTGCTCCAGCAGCAGGCGGCCATAATCTTCCTGCAGGTACCACTGGGAGGATTCCAGGGTTTGCAGAGTCTCATAGAGCCCACGGCAAGCGTGCGTTGAATGAATGACGGCAAACGCCGACAACAGGTTCAATGACAGCATACCCGCACAGGCAAATAGCTGACGGCGGCCTGCCGTCACCGCCGACTCGCCTTGACTGCGCTTCGCATTGCCGACTGCCACGTTTCTCGTGCCGCTCCCTGTCAATTGATTTTCTCGGCCACGCGCATCACCGCGCTGCGCGAACGTGTATTGCCCGCCACTTCATCACTAGCCGCGCGCACTGCCCTGCCGATCAGGCGCATGCGTCGATTCAGCGCATCGTCGGTGACCGGAACACCGCGCGGCAGTGATTCACCACGCGCCATATCGCGCATATACCGTTTCACCATGCGGTCTTCGAGGGAATGAAAGCTGATCACTACCAGCCTGCCACCGACACGCAACAAATCGACGGTGCAGTCCAGCAGCTCCCGCAGATCATCCAGCTCGCGATTCACACGAATCCGTATGGCCTGGAAGGCTCGCGTTGCGGGGTGCTTGTGTTTCTCCCAGCGCGGGTTGGCGTCGCTCACGATCCGCGCAAGCTCGCCCGTCGTTGTGATCGGATACTCGCTGCGCGTGGCGGTGATCGCCGCGGCAATGCGCCGGGCGAAGCGCTCTTCGCCATAGTCCCTGAGTACCGCGGTGATCTCTGCCTCGCTGGCGACCGACAGCCACTCGGCGGCCGTTTCACCACAGCTCGTATCCATGCGCATATCGAGTGGGCCGTCGCGCATGAAACTGAAGCCCCGGGTCGCGGCATCGAGCTGCGGACTGGAGACACCCAGGTCAAGTAAAATGCCATCAACTGCATCGATCCCCATCCGATGCAGTTGATGGGGAAGCTGGGCGAACGACCCGTGGTAGAACTCAAAACGGGGTTCGCCCCTTGCCAACTCCGACGCGGCGGCAGAGGCAGCCGGGTCTTTATCTATTGCCAGCAGGTGTCCACCGGCGTCCAGGCGCTCGAGAATACCGCGGCTGTGGCCGCCGCGACCGAAGGTGCCATCCACGTAAAAGCCTTCGGGCCGGGTCACCAGAGCGTCAATCGCCTCGTGCAAAAGTACTGTCTGGTGCATTCCCACCGCCTAGAGCGTCAAAGACAACAATTCATCGGGCAATTCGTCGCTCGAGCTCGAGTCCAGCAGCGCCTGCTCACGCTCGGCAATCCACAAGTCTTCAGACCACAGCTCCATCTTGTTGCCGAGACCGGCCAGCACCAGCTTTTTCTCCAGCCGTGCGTACTCGCGCAGAGGCTGGGGCAGGAGAATGCGACTGTTGCCGTCGAGTTCAAGATCGGTTGCGTAGCCCAGTACCAGGCGCTGGAAGCGCTTGATGGCGGGCTTGAGTGCGGGCAGGGCCTGCACGTCCTGTTCAATGCGCTCCCATTCCGGAAGCGGATAAATCACCAGGCAGGGCGAACGGGTATCGATGGTGGCGACGATCTTGCCCTCGGAACGCGCCATCAATGGCTCGCGCTGGCGCGCCGGCATGGCCAGGCGCCCCTTCGCATCCATATTGATGTACTGCACTCCACGAAACACGCTGGCCTTCCCCACTCAGTTGGCTTTCGAAACCACTTAAAGCCAATTCTTCCCACTTATTCCTACTTTTCGACACTATAGGGCCGGGCAGAGCAGAGTGTCAAGCCGGCGGGACTCAAAAAAACGTATGAATTTCAGATAATTAGCAGCGTTTTCGGTGGGGAATCGGAGGCGGGGATAGCTGTCAGCGTGAGGAGAAAAATGACATAAAACAGCTCTATAAATTCACCTTCTAAGGATTTACTTTAACTCTGAAGGGAATTTATTTCTTTCAGCCGACGCGCTTAGTCAAAAACGATCTAAAAACGCATGGCGACAAAAAATCGGTGGGTATTCGAGGCCCCAAAAGGGGGCGGAAGTGTGCCCGCCCCACCCGGCAGCGGGTGAGGCGGACGACTCCGGGACGGTGAGCCGGTCGATAAGCCGGGTTCTGTCGTGGACGACCATTCATCTGCGACAGGTGTCACCACCTGCCTGTAGCGACCTACCCGAATCCGCTGCGGGCAACAGCACAAGGATTCCTATTTGGTCTTGCTCCGGATGGGGTTTACCATCGCCGCGCCTGTTGCCAGCCGCGCGGTGCGCTCTTACCGCACCATTTCACCCTTACCCGGCAAGCCGGGCGGTATACTTTCTGTTGCACTTTCCGTAGGCTCTCGCCCCCCAGGCGTTACCTGGCATCCTGCCCTGTGGAGCCCGGACTTTCCTCCCCCGGCCACTCACCCAGCGGCCAACAAAGGCTGGTGCGTCCGCCGCTGGGCGAGTGACCGGGAGCGGTCGTCTGACCAGCTCGGCGCAAAGCCTAGCACAGCGAGCCGCCGCTAGGCATCCCGCTGCGTGAGCAGAAAGTCATAGAGTTGTTTCTTGCGCAAGCCGGTGATCTCGGCGACCACGGCCGCCGCCCTGCGCGCCGGCAATTCCTCGGCCAGACGCGTGAGCCAGCGAGCAATATCGGGGTTGATAGCGCCGGAAGACTGTCTGGCGCCCGCCACCAGCAGCACAATCTCGCCCTTGCGTTGATCCGGATCAGCCGCCACGAAGGCGAGCAGTTCCGCCAGCGGCGCCCGTCTCAGGGTTTCAAACGTTTTCGTCAATTCCCGCGCCAGCACCGCTTCACGCTCGCCGCCAAATACGCGGTTCATCGCCTCCAGGCACTCCACCACACGGTGTGGCGCCTCGTAGAACAGCAATGTCGCGGGCGCATCGACCAGCGCCTGCAGGCGCTTCTCCCGCGCCACGGCTTTGGCCGGCAGGAAACCCTCGAACAGAAACCGGTCGGTCGGCAGACCCGACACACTGAGGGCGGTGACAGCCGCGCAGGCGCCGGGCACGGGACGCACAGGGTAGCCTCGTTCCTGCACACAGCGCACCAGCCGATATCCCGGATCGGAAATCAGCGGTGTACCGGCATCCGACACCAGAGCGACGCTGCCACCCTGCTCGAGTCGCGAGCAGATGTTCTCCAGCGCGCGCTGGTCGCTGTGGTCGTGGTAGGCCAGGGTGGGCGTCCTGACGTCGAACGCCTGCAACAGACGCGCACTGTGCCGGGAGTCCTCGACGGCGATCAGGTCGACCGCGCGCAACGTGTCGATCGCCCGGCCCGACATGTCACCAAAATTGCCGATAGGCGTTGCCACCACATAGAGCCCGGAATCCACAATTTCCCCTTATAATGTACAGTCTGCACAGTGTCCGGATACCCGGTCTCAACGCATTTCGGTGAAGCATAGCATGAGAGAAGCCCTCCCCCCCCGGCACAACCTACTGCACACCTGGCTGGCGCTGTGTCTCGCCGCCAGCCTCTGGAGCTGTGCCGAAGCACCCACGCGCGAAGCAGAAGAGGCGTCCGCGCCGTCTGCGACAACCAGCACCTCCGCTGATGCTCCATCCCTGGCGATGCCGGCCAGCCCCTACCGCAGCGCTTTCAACGCAGTGGAGTCCGCGTTGGCTGAATTCAACTGGATGGGTGCCAGCGTCGCCCTGCAAGCCATACCACAAGCCGAACTCTCAGCCGAGGACAACGCTTACGCGAATTATCTACAGGCTCGCATTGCCTGGACGCGCGGCGACCGCGCCCGCGCTCTCGAACTGCTCGCAGCAGCGGATACCGGCCGCAACAGTCCCGGGCTTGCTTACCGCATCGCCAGCTTCCACCACTTCGTGCTCAGCCTGGGCGGCGACACAATCGCCAGCGCGAAACAGGCGGCCAGCATTCTGGAGAACACTCCCGGAACCCACTCAGAGGCCTGGAAGCGGCGCGCCTGGCGGGATCTGCAACGTACAGACGACGCGCAGCTTACCGAGGAACTGGAAGCCTCCATGGACCCCAACTGGATTGCCTGGGTGCAGCTGGCACTGGATGCACGCGGCCATAGCGGCGAACCCACGGCTGCCCTGCGGGAATGGCTTGCGCTTTACCCGGATCATCCTGCTGCCAGCCCACTGCCAGGAGGGCTGGAGCACACGCTCCCGGCCAAGCCAGCACGGCAGGTAGCCCTGCTGCTGCCACTGAGCGGCCCGCTTGCCGCTGCCGGTGACGCCGTTCTAAACGGTTATCTGGCCGCGTACTACGCGGCGCGGGAGCAGGCGCCGCTCCAGGATGAACTGCGCGTAGTGGATGTCGCAACGTACCCATCCATCAGCGTCGCCTACGATGAGGCGGTGCTTAACGGCGCCGAACTGGTAGTCGGTCCGCTGGACAAATCGGCCGTGTCTGAACTGGCGGCGCGGCCGGACCGCAGCGTACCCGTGCTGGCGCTCAACCGTATCGACGAGAGCCTGTCCGCCACCGGCAGTGCTCTGGTGCAACTGTCGCTGGCGCCCGAAGACGAGGCCGCAACGCTGGCAGACATTGCCTACGGCCGCGGTGGGCGATCGGCGCTGATTATCAGTCCCGCAGGACCACGCGGGGAAAAAGTCGAGCAGGCATTGCGCCAGCGCTGGAGCGCGCTGGGGGGCGGCGTGGTCGGCGCCGCCCACTACACCGGACGGGATGACTTTTCCGATAGCGTAAAGGACGCGCTGGGACTCGCCGCCAGCGAAGCGCGAGCTCGCGCCATAGAGGACTATCTCGCGACAAACATGGAATTCACACCGCGCAGACGCGCTGACGCCGATGTCATATTCCTGCTCAGCCGGGACGATGCCGAAGCGCGCTCAATCAAGCCACTGCTGGCATTCCACTATGCTGGCGATCTGCCGGTGTATGCGTTGTCCGGAATCTACAGCGGCGTTCCCGATGCGCGCAATCGCGATCTCAATGGCATACATTTTGTCGAGATGCCGTGGCTGCTCGGCGAGAGTCCGGAGTTGCGGGTCGCGCTCGCAGCCGCCGACTACGGTAGCGGAAACCTCACCCGCCTGAATGCGCTCGGTGCCGACGCGTATCAGGTGGAAGCCGGTTTCGCGCGCTTACAAAGCGGCCCGGATGCGTTGTTCCGCGGCCACACAGGGTTGCTCCACATGGACCCAGCGCTGCGAATTCGCCGCGAACTCACGCCGGCCACATTTGATGGCGGCGTTGTACGCCGGGAGTAACTAGACTGGGTCTCTTTGGCGGGAGGCCCGGCGTGAAAGCTCTCGGGGACAGGTACGAAGCGCTTGCGGCAGACTGGCTCAGCCAGCGCGGTCTGAAAATACTCGAGCGCAATTTTCGTTCGCGCACGGGTGAAATCGACATCATCGCGCTGGATCAGGGTTGTCTGGTGTTCGTCGAAGTCAGGGCACGTGGCAATCCCTGCTTTTCCACTGCGGCCGCTTCAGTGACTCACCACAAGCAGCGGCGCATCATCGCTACCGCCCAGCGTTTCCTGCAGTCGCGTCCGCGCCTGCAACACACGGCCTGTCGTTTCGACGTGGTCGCCTTTGAAGCGCCAGAAGCGGGGGAGCCTGCGCCAATCCGCTGGATTCGCAGCGCCTTCACCGCCTGAGAATAGCGTGAGCTGCGCGCAGCTCACGCTATGTATAGACGCTATCGTGTACACTCTACCATCCCGCACTTGCCGACCCCGTGGCAACGTGTGACGATGCGCGCGGACAACGGGCGCGACACCGAGGCAGTCAGTAGCGGAATCACATGAACTTTTACCGCACAATCGCAGGCAGCTTTCAGGCAACTATCGAAGCGGTCTCCATGTCGGTGGATACTCTGGCCGCACCCATGGAACGCGCTGCGCACGCCATGGCGACCTGCCTACTCAATGACAGAAAAATACTCGCCTGCGGCAATGGCGCCGACGCGGCAATGGCGCAACTGTTTGTCCTCAGCCTGCTTGGCGGCCACGCGCGCGAACGGCCCGCATTGCCGGCAATCGCTCTATCGGGAGACGGCGCAAACCTGACAGCCATTACACAGGTGGCGGGCTCGAGGGAAGTATACGCGCGCCAGATACGCGCCCTCGGCCAAAGCGGCGACATACTGCTGTGCATTTCCAGCGTCGCAGGTGATCCGTCACTTCTGCGCGCCGTGCAGGCTGCGCGCGAGAGGAACATGACCGTGATTGCGCTGTCGAACAGCCGGGATGAAGAGACCGGAACTCTCCTGGCGGCCAGCGATATCGAACTGAAAGTAGTTGCGCCGAGCGCAGCCCGCGTGGTTGAAATTCACGCCATGGTGATTCACTGCTTTTGTGAACTTATCGATGCCAGCCTGTTCGGCGAACATCACACGGAAAACGATTGATGCGACACATTGCACATGCTGTTCTGTTTATAACACTACTATGCCTTTGGGGCTGCGGCAGCATGCTCGCCAGCATGCAGATGGACACCATTGAGGAGCAGCGCGACCAGCGTACGCTCGGCAGTATGCTCGAAGACAGCAACATCGAAACCAAAGCCATTGTCAATCTGCATGCGGCCGACAAGGCCTTCCACGATGCGCATGTGGTGGTCGTTAGCTATAACGGGTACGTGCTGATTGCGGGCCAGGTTAACAGTGAGGCGCTGAAGGCCAAAGCGACCGAGGTGGTGCGCGCCGTGCGCGGCGTACGCAGGATCTACAATGAGCTGGAAATTGCAGCACCGAGTTCCGGCATGACCCGGACTTCAGACGCGTGGATCACCACCAAGGTAAAATCCCTGCTGCTAGGCGCAGGGAATATCGAAGGCACACGGGTAAAAGTCGTCACCGAAGATGGCGTTGTGTATCTGATGGGGCTGGCCACTGCCGCCGAGGCCAACCGGATCGCCGAAAAGACAGCAGCGGTCTCGGGAGTACAGCGGGTTGTCCGATTGTTCGAACTTATCGACGACTAGCCCAAGGCTATTTCACAATCTTGAGTGACGGGCGTCGTTCGCGTCGCCGGGGGCTCGGTGGAGTATCAGTGGGCGGGCTGGCGGCCTCCTCGGGATCGAATACCATGCCCTGGCCGTTCTCACGGGCATAAATTCCAACCACCGCTGTGATCGGCACATACACATCGGTTGCCACTCCCCCGAAGCGGCCATTGAAGGCCACTGCGTGGTTGGAAATACGCAGGTCCACAACCGCCTCTGGTGAGATATTCAGCACAATCTGATCATCTTTCACGTACTGCTTCGGCACCACAACCTCTTTGGCTGACGCATCAACCAGCACATAGGGTGTGCAATCGTTGTCGACGATCCACTCATACAGCGCGCGCATGATATAGGGCCGGCTGGACGTCACGGTATCGTCTTCATCTGCCACTGGTGCGGCACACCCTGCACTTTACAGGCGCATCTCCCTCTCCTGCTCGGAGAGGCTTTCCTGGAATGAGTCACGGTTGAACAGTCGATCCATGTAAGCCAACAGAGGCTTCGATTGTTTACTCGCCCGCACCTCGACGCCCAGTGCCGGCAAACGCCAGAGAATCGGCGCAATGCAGCAGTCGACAAGGGTGAAATCATCACTCATGAAGAACGGCTTCTCTGCAAAGATCGGGGCTACGCTCATGATGCTCTCGCGCAACTCCTTGGTGGACTTCTTCATGACGTTTTCGCTGCGGGTGTTCTGGATGGCGTCGACCATCGTGCACCAGTCGCGTTCAATACGATGGATGAACAGACGGCTCTCGGCCCGTGCAACAGGGTACACCGGCAACAACGGCGGATGTGGAAATCGCTCGTCGAGGTATTCCATCATCACTTTTGATTCGTAAAGCACCAGATCTCTGTCAACCAGGGTCGGCAGGCTATTGTATGGGTTCAGGTCGGACAATTCGCTGGGAGGGTGTGCCGAATCTGCCTCGATCAACTCCACGGTAACGCCTTTCTCGGCCAGCACGATGCGTACTCGATGGCTGTAATGGCTCGTACTGTCGGAGAAAAATGTCATTGAAGACCGCTTTGCCACAACACCCATCAGGTTTTCCTCAGTTGATTGATCTTGATCACCACGCATGGGCTGCCTCGCTTGACCGTGAAATCAATGCACGTCCTTCCAGTATTCGCGGTTCAACAACCAGGCGAATACGGTGAACAGTGCGATGAAAAGCAGGGTAAAAGTACCAATTCGATGTCTGTCCAACACCATGGGCTCTGCCGTGTAGGCAAGGAAGTTTACCAGATCATGGACGGCGGCATCGAATTCTTCCGGTGCCATAGAGCCTTCTTCGGCGATGACCAGCCGGCCACAGGTTTCCTCAAGAATATCCTCTCCGGTTAGAGGATCGCGCTTTATGCCGCCATTTGCGGCGCGCACAGGCCCCATGGCGCACTCCTGCATGCCCTGCAATTCCAGCAGGACATGCGGCATGCCGACGTCCTTGAACACCTTGTTGTTAACACCATAAGGTCGGCTGTCGTCCCGGTAGAAGGTTCGCAGATAGGTATACAGCCACTCCGGCTGGCGTGCGCGCGATACCAGTGTCAGATCCGGTGGCGTCGCACCGAACCACTTTTTGGCGTCGGCATCGGTCATCGCATTCTGCATGAGTTCACCGATCTTGACCTCGGGGTCGAAGATCAGGTTGGCCTGAAACAGATCCTCCGGAATACCGAGGTCTGCGGCTACCCGGTTGTAGCGCGAATACTGCAACGAATGACAGCCGAAACAATAGTTCATATACAGTTTGGCACCGCGCTGCAACGACGCCTTGTCGGTGGGGTCCGCTGTGAACTCATCACAGGGAATGCTGCCGCAGGCGTAGGCGGACTCGGCCCCCGCCGCTTTCAGCGGCAGGAAGGTCAGCACCGCGATCACTGCCAGCGCGCCCATGCTGCCCCAGAAACCGATACCCCCATCGGTCGTCACCCGTTCCGGCACCGGTTTGGTTTTGTCCATGGACGACCAGATGGGCATCAGCAGGAAGAAGGCAAAATAAATCACGCTGCATATCTGCGCCAGCAGGGTGCGTTCCGGCGTAGGCGCCTTCACCCCGAGCACACCCAGTATCAGGAAGGACGACACAAATAGCGCCAGCATGACCTTGGTGATATTGCCGCGATAACGCCAGGACTTGACCGGGCTGCGGTCGAGCCAGGGCAGTATGAACGGTATTGCCACCGATGCGGCGAACGCAATGAAGCCCCAGAACTTGTCGGGCACGGCGCGCAGCACCGAATAGAAGGGCGTGAAATACCACACCGGTGCAATATGCGCAGGCGTCTTCAGGTTGTTGGCTTCCTCAAAATTCGCGTACTCAAGGAAGTACCCGCCCATCTCGGGCATAAAAAACATCACGCCGCAGAAAATGAACAGGAACACCCCGACCGCCTGCAGGTCGTGCACCGTGTAGTAGGGGTGGAAGGCCACGCCATCCAACGGCACGCCGTTCTCGTCCTTGAACTTCTTGATATCGACGCCGTCAGGGTTGTTGGAGCCCACTTCATGCAGGGCGAGCAGATGCAGCACCACCAGTGCCAGCAAAATGATCGGCAGGGCCACTACGTGCAGCGCAAAGAAGCGATTCAGGGTAATGCCCGAGATCAGGTAATCACCGCGAATCCAGGTCACGATATCCTCACCGACATACGGAATCGCGCCAAACAGGGAAATAATCACCTGCGCGCCCCAGTAGGACATCTGCCCCCACGGTAGCACGTAGCCCACGAAGGCCTCGGCCATGAGCACCACGAAGATGAGCATGCCGAAAATCCAGATCAGTTCGCGCGGCTTCTTGTAGGAGCCGTACAGCAGCGCGCGGAACATGTGCAGATAGACAACCACGAAAAAGGCCGAAGCGCCTGTGGAATGCATGTACCTGAGCAGCCAGCCGTACTCCACATCGCGCATGATGTACTCGACCGAGGCGAACGCGCCCTCCTGGGAGGGCGTGTAATTCATGGTCAGCCAGATTCCTGTGAGCAGCTGGTTGACCAGCACCAACAGGGAGAGCACACCGAAGAAATACCAGAAATTGAAGTTCTTGGGCGCGTAGTACTGGCCCATGTGGGTATTCCACGCCTTCATAATGGGCAGGCGCTCATCCACCCAGTCGCGCAAACCGATCAACAGATTATTCATGCTGCGGCCTCCGGGTCGACACCGATCACCAGGACGTTGTCGTCCTCAAACGAGTACGGCGGCACTATCAGGTTCTGTGATGCCGGCACGCCGGCATACACACGGCCCGCCAGATCAAATTTGGAACCGTGGCAGGGACAGAAAAAACCGCCCAGCCAGTCCTCGCCCCCCAGGTCGACGGCGCCCACTTCGGGCCGAAACGTGGGTGCACAACCCAGATGCGTACACAGACCAATGACCACGAAGATCTTGTCCCTGATGGCACGACTCGTGTCAGTGATATACGTGGGCTGCGAATCGGGAATGCTGGAATCGGGATCTTTCAATTCGTCATTCAGCCGCGGCAGGTCTTCCAGCTGCTCGGCGGTGCGATGCATGATATACACGGGCTTGCCGCGCCATTCCTCGGTGATCATCTGGCCTGGCTCAAGCCTGCCGACATCCACCTTCACCGGCGCACCGGCCGCCCTGGCCTTGGCCGACGGATTCCACGACCCCACGAATGGCGTCATTATTCCGACCGCTCCAGCGGCCCCCACCACGCTGGTAGCTGCCGTCAGGAATTTCCGCCTGCCGACGTTAACGCCGTCGCTACTCATGCTGCTCTCCCAAGCTCAAAGGCCCCTGTTTTGCCGCCTGGCCGGGACCCGGACCGCAAATCCCAAAAAGGGCCAAATGGTAATGATTTTAGCTGGTACTGACAAGCTAAACGCCTTGATTTCACTGCGTTTTCAGCCGGGTTACCCGAGGACCCCGGCGCTTCGGCAGTCCATAAAGTGACCATAAAAAACGCCCGATTGACGATGCAAACGGGCGTTCTCGAAGGTTGCGATCTCCCCTCGTCGCGGGGCGATGCAGCGGCTCAACGCTTGGAGAATTGTGGACGCTTGCGGGCTTTTCGCAGGCCGACCTTCTTCCGTTCAACTTCGCGGGCGTCACGCGTCACGTAGCCCGCGCCACGCAGCGTGCCACGCAGCGACTCATCGTACTCCATGAGCGCACGGGTGATGCCGTGACGAATCGCGCCGGCCTGACCAAAACTGCCCCCACCTGCCACGGTGACATTGACGTCAAACTTGTCTGACAGATCAACCAGATCCAGCGGCTGACGCACGATCATCCGCGCCACTTCACGACCGAAATACTGGTCGAGAGGACGCTTGTTAACGGTGATGCTACCGCCGCCGTTGCGCAAAAAGACGCGGGCCGTGGAGGTTTTGCGACGACCGGTTCCATAATACTGGGTGGCTGACATAAATTCGTGATCCGTTAGATATTAAGTTCCCGGGGCTGTTGCGCCGCATGGGGATGTTCGCTGCCTGCATATACCTTCAGTTTTCTGAACATGGCACGACCCAGGGGGTTGCGCGGCAGCATGCCCTTGACGGCGGACTGGATGACGCGCTCCGGGGCCTTGATAATCTGCTTTTCGAACGATATGGACTTGAGACCGCCGGGATAGCCGGTGTGGTGGTTATACATCTTGTCCGTGGCTTTTGCACCCGTCACCCGCACCTTCTCTGCATTGACCACCACAATATAATCACCGGTATCCACGTGCGGCGTATATTCCGCCTTGTGCTTGCCGCGCAGCCGATGGGCAATCTCGCTGGCGAGGCGGCCCAGCGTCTTTTCAGAGGCGTCCACCACGAACCAGTCGCGGGTCACTTCTTCTGCTTTGGCACTGTAGGTTTTCATCTGGAACCGCCTTCCGGGACTGCATTTTCGAGAGCGCGAATACTAATCAATCGACTACTCCATTTCAAGCGACAAATAAAACAATTTTTGGCCCGGACCGGCAACCTGCCGTATTACCGGCAGGGCCTGAACATACCGCCAGCGCCCTTAATCCGGGCGCTCAGGGCCTGTGCTCGCGCGCCAGGTAATTGTACGACTGCATCTCCTGCAGGCGCGAAATCGTACGCTGGAACTCAAAGGCCAGCCGCCCGCCAGCGTAGAGTTCAGGCAGGGGTTTCGCCGCGGCGAGTACAAGCTTGACATTGCGGTCATAGAACTCATCCACCAGATTGATGAAGCGTCGAGCCTGATCGTCCCTGTCCGGCCCGAATTCCGGCACGCCGGAAATCAGCACGGCGTGGAAGATCCGCGCCAGTTCGATGTAATCATTCTGCGAGCGCGGGCCATCGCACAGCTCAGCGAAATCGAACCAGGCCACATCTTCCGCCAGCCTGCGGCAGGTCAGGTAGCGCGAATTGATTTCAATCTTCTCCCAGTGCCTGGCGGATTCCGGCGCCAGACGCTGAAAACTGTCCTCAAGGCTGGCATCGGCGCCTGCGTCCAGCGGGTAATGGTAGAGCTCTGCCTGTTGCAGGGTTCGCAGGCGGTAATCCGTGCCGGCGTCTACATTCACTACACGCGTATGCTCTTCAAGCAGCGCGATCACCGGCAGAAAGCGCTGACGCTGTAAGCCGTTTTCATACAGATACCGGGGCTCGATATTGGACGTGGCCACCAGCGTCACCCCGCGTGAAAAAAGTGACTGCATCAGTCCGCCCAGTATCATGGCGTCGCCGATATCCGTAACAAAAAACTCGTCGAAGCAGACGACACGGGCCTCTGCCGCCAGCCGCTCGGCAACGCGATCGAGAGGATTCTTCTCACCCTTCAACTTACCAAGATCGGCATGTACGCGCTGCATGAACCGGTGAAAGTGCACGCGCAGTTTCTCCTTGAAGGGCAGGCTCTCGTAGAACATGTCCATCAGATAGGTCTTGCCACGGCCGACGCCGCCCCAGAGGTAGAGCCCGGTTTCAGGCTCGACAGTCTGGCCCCGCAACCGACCCAGCCAGCCGCGCATGCCACCGGTTCTGCCGCGGCTGGCGAGCAACCGTTCATACAGATCCTGCAGTTGTTCTACCGCCGCCTGCTGGGCCGGGTCGTGGGTGAAATCCTCGCGCTGAAGATCCGCCTGGTAGCGCTGCCAGGGTGTTGTCATATCGGGCGGGTACTGTGTGGGCTAGTCTGCAAGCGGCACACTTTAGCGACCGGCCGGGATATTGGCAACGTGTGCGCTATTGCCTGGAGCGTATAACGGTTATACTGGCTCGCGTTTTATAGCTGGTACCGAGGAGCCCCCGTGGAAGCATCTGAATTCAGTCTGGAAGTCCTGATCGCCTGCGCCGTTCTGGTCCTGCTGGCGGGCCTGGCCCTTGGCGTCCTGATCGGTCGACGAACCTCCAGTTCCGGTCAGAAATACCGCGAAGTCGAGCGCAAGCTTGACCAGGTGCTGCAGGACAAGAAGCGCTACGAGGACGATGTAGTGGAGCACTTTACCGAGACCGCGCAACTGCTGAACAGCCTCACGGACAGCTACCGACAGGTGCACAATCACCTCGCCAAGGGCGCCTCTACCCTGTGCCAGGGGGAAGGTCCGGTGGCACTTGATCACCTGACAAACAACCGCGACCCGGAAGACATCCCGGCAGACCTGGTACCCATTCGGCCGCCTCTGGACTATGCGCCAAAAAGTTCACCGGATGAAAAAGGCATGCTCAACGAGGAATTTGGCATAGAACGCCAATCCTCCGCACAGGCAGCCGGGAAGAAAGGCGACAAACACTGAATTCGCTTCGGCCCCCTACACCGGGTTGTCGATATCGATAAAGCGGTGCTCAAGGGCAAACCGCTCCGCGAGATGTTCGCCCAATGCCTGCACACCATAGCGCTCTGTGGCGTGGTGGCCCGCCGCCACGAACTGCAGGCCCTCCTCTCGCGCAACATGTACCGTCTGCTCTGACGCCTCGCCTGTCACATACATGTCCGCTCCCGCCGCAATTGCCGCGTCAATATAGCCTTGTGCCGCCCCGGTACACCAGGCTATGCGCTGTACCAGCGCCTCCGGCTCACCGACATGCAGCGGTTCGCGACCAGTGATTCGCGCGATGTCCTGCACCAGAGCCGCAGCACTCAGCGGTTGCGGCAACAGGCCGATATTGCCGACCGAGGCGGGCTGATCCTGATGCAGCGGCTGCTGCGCCCCGGGCTCGATGCCCATCAGCGCCCCCCAGCGCGCGTTGTTGCCAAATTCCGGGTGTGCATCCAGTGGCAGGTGGTAGGCGAACAGTGATATCTCGGCAGCGAGTAGCGCCGCCAGCCGGCGCCGCTTCATGCCTACCACCTGTGGCGCCTCGCCGCGCCAGAAGTAACCGTGGTGCACCAGAATGGCATCGGCCCGCCAGGCAATGGCGCTGTCTATAAGCGCCTGAGAGGCCGTGACGCCGGTTACCAGGCGCTGCACGCGCTCACGCCCCTCAACCTGCAACCCGTTGGGGCAGTAATCCTGAAACCGGGCGGGTTGCAGGCAGGCGTCCAGATGGTTTTTCAATTGCTCAAGTGTCGGGCTCATGCCTGGGTCGCCTCAAGTCGGTGAGTACAGCCTACACTGCATCATATACAATGCGGGCGATCATCCAAAAGACACGCCATGAAACAAACGCTGCAAGACATATTCTGGCCCGCAATCGCCGGCCTGCTGGTCGCTCTGCTGGTACTCGACCGCTGGGTATTGGCACCCGGACATGGTGCGGAGGGCGGCCGGGAACCGGTAAGCTATGCGCGCGCAGTGAGTACAGCGACTCCCTCGGTCGTAAATATCTATACCGCCAAGCTGGTAAGCTCGCAACGCAGCCCGCTGCTCAACGACTCCTACTTTCGCCGTTTCGCCGACCCCGGCGCCCAGCGTCAGCGTATCGAACGCTCGCTCGGCTCAGGCGTTATCGTGACCGGCGAGGGCCACATTCTGACCAACAACCACGTGATCGCAGGCGCGGACGCAATCCAGATAATGCTGCACGACGGTCGCTCGGCCAACGCCGTTGTGATCGGAGCCGATTCCGCCACCGATCTCGCGGTACTCAAAGTTGATCTACCGGAACTCGAGCCCATTGCAATCGGCGACTCGGATGGCAGCAGGGTGGGCGATGTCGTGCTGGCAATCGGCAATCCACTGGGCTTCGGCCACTCTGTCACCCAGGGCATCATCTCGGCGCTGGGTCGTTATGGCCTGCAATTCAATACCTATGAAGATTACATCCAGACCGATGCGACGATCCACCTGGGCAACTCCGGGGGAGCGCTGATTGACACCAGTGGCCGGCTGTTGGGCATCAACACACTGATCTACACCGGCAACGATCAGACGCGCAACAATGGCGCCGGCATCGGTATCAGCCTCGCCATACCGGTCAACCTGGCCATTTTCGTCATGCGCGACCTGATCGATTACGGTGAGGTGATACGCGGCTGGCTGGGCGTCAGCGTTGAACCCATCGGTATTGCCAGCGAGGCAAACAAAGCGCGCCCGGCGCTGGTGGTGAAAGGCGTTGCGCCCGGCAGCCCCGCTGCCAGGGCGGGCGTTGAAGTCGGGGATATCATTACCCATATCAACGACGAAGCGGTGCAGGACGGCCGTCTCACCATGCACCGCATTGCACGACTGCGCCCCGGGGACACGATCGGCATATCCGTGCGCCGCGGACAACAAAGTGTGGAACTGCGCGCCGTGGTGGGCGCCCTGACCCAGTCAACGGGAGCCTTACCGGCGGCGAGCTAGCTCCCGGCTCCGCCGAGGCGCATTTCCGCGCTCCTGGCATGCGCCGTGAGTGATTCCCCGCGAGCCAGCGTCGACGCCGCCCTGCCGAGTTCGCGCATACCGCGCTCGCTGCACATGATCAGGGAGCTGCGTTTTTGAAAGTCGTTCACGCCGAGTGGCGAGGAGAAGCGGGCACTGCCAGCGGTCGGCAACACATGGCTGGGGCCGGCGCAATAATCACCCAGGGCCTCGGATGTATGCGGGCCCATGAATATCGCGCCAGCATGCCGCACCAGCGGCAACAGCGCCTGAGGGTCGGCTACTGACAGTTCCAGGTGTTCCGGGGCAATCCGGTTGCTCAGTTCAACGGCTTCGCGCAGGTCGCGGGTTCTGATCAGCGCGCCGCGCGTATCGAGTGATTCGCGGGCGATCGCGGCCCGCTCCAGACTCGGCAACAAACGCTCAATGCTCTCAGCGACCGCCTGTAGATATCCCGCGTCGGGGCTCAGCAACAAGGACTGTGCGTTTTCATCATGCTCGGCCTGTGAAAACATATCCATCGCGACCCAGTCAGGATTCGTCTCCCCATCGCCAATGATGAGAATTTCCGAGGGTCCTGCCACCATGTCGATGCCGACGCGGCCAAACACCTGGCGTTTAGCGGTGGCGACATACACATTGCCGGGCCCGACGATCTTGTCGACCGCCGGCACAGTCGCCGTGCCATAGGCCAGCGCAGCGATAGCCTGTGCGCCACCCAGTGTAAACACCCTGTCGACGCCTGCCAGCGCAGCCGCAGCCAGTACCAGATCGCTCAACTCACCACCGGGCGCCGGTACCACCATGATCACTTCGCCTACACCGGCGACACTGGCAGGCAGCGCATTCATCAATACAGAGGAGGGATAACTCGCTTTCCCGCCGGGCACGTAGATTCCCACTTTATCGAGCGCTGTAATCTGTTGACCCAGCAGATTGCCCAGCGAATCCTCATACTGCCAACTGGTCTGTTGCTGATGCTGATGCTGGTGATACTCGCGCACGCGCCGGGCGGCGAATTCCAGCGCCTGGCGCTGCTCGGCGGGAATGCGTTCGAGAGCGGCGTCGAGCCGCTCGGCGGACACCTCCAGTTCGGCTACCGAAGACGCCTCCAGGCTATCGAAGCGACGGGTATATTCAAGCAGTGCAACATCTCCCCGGACCGCGACATCCGAAATTATGCTGGCTACCGCAGCCTCGACAGATTCTCCGTTCGCGCCCGGCGCAGCGCGCAGTTGCGCCAGCATGGCTTCGAAATCAGCGCTCTGTGTATCCAGCCGTCTCATGCTCGCTCTCCAACCGCCGCGCCGATACGCTCGACAATATCGGCAATGGCGTTATGCCGTGAGCGCATGGCGGCTTTGTTCACCACGAGCCGCGAACTGATCGCCGCAATTTCCTCCAGCGGCTGCATGCCGTTGGCGCGCAGTGTGTTGCCGGTATCCACAATGTCGACGATGAGATCGGCCAATTGCATGGTGGGAGCCAACTCCATCGCCCCGTAGAGTTTGATGAGATCCACGTTCACACCCTGCGCGGCGAAATGGCGTCTGGCGATATTCACGAACTTTGTCGCCACCCGTACCCGGGCGCCAGTATGCTGCCACCCACTCGGCCCGGCCGTCATCAGTCGACAACGCGCGATACCCAGGTCGAGCGGTTCATAGAGCCCTTCCGCGCCGTGCTCAAGGAGCACGTCCTTGCCCACTACGCCGATATCCGCGGCACCCAGCCGCACATAGGTGGGCACGTCAGTGCCGCGCAACACGACGATTTGCAGATCGTCCCGATTGGTCGGGAACACCAGCTTGCGGCTTTCGCTGATGTTCTCGCAGGGGCGGATACCGGCGCGATCCAGCAGCGGCAGGGTTTCCTTGAGAATCCGGCCCTTGGTGAGGGCAAGTGTCAGTATCCTGTTCATAATGCGTTGCGGCTGCCCGGCGGATGATAAGAGCGGAACAGAGCTTATTTCGCCTGCCATTCCGTAGTGGTGTAGGTACGGATGTTTACTGCATGGATGCTGCCGTCGGCGATATTCTCGCTGAGAGCCGCGTACACCAGCTGCTGCTTTTGCACCGGGCGCAAGCCTTCGAAGGCATCGCCGATGGCCTCGATGTTATAGTTCGCGCCTTCGCCCTCAACATTGAACTGACAGTTCGGCAATTGCGCCTCCAGCAACGATTTAACAGTGGCTGAATCCATACAATGATCTCCGCTCTCGGTACCGGTGCCCTCCAGGCCTGCCCTGGCTGGCAGGATTGCATCCCTGCTGTGGGAATTCGCAACGAGCACCGCAAAAATGGGAGAGGCATTCTAGGAGAAAAGCGGGCCTCTGGCGAATACTCCCGCAACGGCTCAGCCGTCGACGTCAACCGTCACGGTGGTCCAGTTGGCGATAACAGCATCCAGATCGCCAGTCTGCTCCCGGGCAGCCGCCTGAAACTGGTCGCGATAGATTTCACCCAGATTGACACTTTCAATAATGACGTTGCGCAGTTTCCAGTCGCCTTCGCCGTCCCTGCCCATCTGGTAGAGCACAACATAGGGCTCATCGCGGTCGGCAAACACGTGCTGGCGCACGGACGCGCGGGATTCGACATCTTCGCCCTCCCCGGGCGGTATGATCTGGATGCGCGAGCCTCCAAAGGCGAGCAGCCCCTTGCTGTAGGTGCGCACCAGGCTCAGTCGCATCACCCGCGTGAATCGGTCCAGTTGATCGCGCAGCTGCGCGCGCCCTGCCTCATCCAGCGCACGATAACGCTTTGAACTGGCATAGGGACCCATCACGCTGCGCGCAAAACCCCGGTAGTCGATCAGTGGATCGAGAATGTCCTGAACCTGCTCGTAGTAACGCTCCGGATCCTCGTCGACGTAGTCATCGGCAGCCTGCACGGTTTCCAGCACCCGTTGCGTCGTTTCAGCCACCAGAGCATGCGCACCCTCGGACTGCATCTTTGCATGCGCCATCGAAGCGCACAGTATCCACCCCAGAACCCAGAGTGCCCGTTTACCAACGCGAAGCGCCATTCCCTTGTCTCCGAATCAATCAAATCCCACTAGCCGCGCGAGCGATGCCCTGTATAATCACGCCGACATCCGCGCAGTTCACTCCGGCACAACCGCTACTAATTCTACGGTGTTTATGACAACGTGGCTCAGCAAGCAGTTCCAGCGCCGCGGGCGCGCCCTACTCTAGCAGGAATCAGGCACATATGCTGTTAGCTGCCGCCGCAATCATCATCGGTTTCATCGTGCTGATCTGGAGCGCCGACCTGTTCGTGGCGGGCGCGGCCGCAATCGCGCGGAACTTCGGATTGTCGCCGATCATTATCGGTCTGACCATCGTTTCACTAGGCACCTCCGCACCTGAAGTGCTGGTCTCGCTTACCGCTTCATGGGCAGGTTCCGGCGAACTCGCCATCGGCAACGCAATCGGCTCCAACATCGCCAACATCGCACTGGTACTGGGTGCCACGTTACTGGTCGCGCCGTTGATGGTGCATGAGGGCTGCATGAACAAGGAGATTCCGGTGCTCCTGCTCGCCACCTTCGGTGTCGGCCTGCTGATTCTCGATCTTGAGCTGTCTGCTTTTGACGGCTGGCTGATGCTGGGGGTTATGGTACTGCTGGTAGTGCAGTTGGTACGCACCCAGGTTCACGATCCTGAAATCGCCGCGGAAGCCGGGGAGGAGAATCTGCCCAGGCTGACTCCGGTGCGCTCCTGGCTGTATTTCATTCTGGGCTTGCTGTTGCTCATCGGCAGCTCCCGCCTGCTGGTCTGGGGGGCATCGACCGCAGCGCTGGAGCTTGGCGTGTCGGAGCTGATTATCGGCCTGACCATTGTTGCTATCGGCACCAGCCTGCCCGAGCTCGCCGCCACGGTAGCGAGCGCCATGCGCGGGCACACCGAGATCGCGCTGGGCAACATAATCGGCTCAAACCTGTTCAACTTGCTGACAGTGATGGCCATACCCGGCATCGTAGCCACGGAAGCCCTGGCTCCCGAGGTGCTTTCGCGCGACTACCTGATCATGACCGCGCTCACCGTGTTTCTGGCGGTGGCCATTTTCGCGAGCTGTAAGCGCGGCAAGTCAACGCCCGGGCATGCCTACCTCGGACGCATCCTGGGCACGCTGTTAGTGTCCTCCTATGCGCTGTATTATTATCTGCTGCAAACTACTCTCTGAACAATGGGACGTCTGATGCCTGAGCAGGGCGCCATCAGCTACACCGAATCCGCGCAACGCACCATTCGCATGGAGGCGGCTGCCGTGGCGGCCCTGGAAGCCCGTATCGGCGAGCCCTTTGCCCGGGCCTGCGATATTCTGCTCGACGTGCCGGGCCGCATAGTGGTGACCGGCATGGGCAAGTCCGGCCATATCGCAAGAAAAATTGCCGCGACACTTGCCAGCACCGGTTCGCCGGCATTCTTTGTGCATCCCGGCGAAGCAAGCCATGGCGACATGGGCATGATCACTGCAGACGATGCCGTGATCGCACTGTCCAACAGCGGCGCGGTCGTGGAGATCGTCACGCTGCTGCCGCTGTTGAAGCGTCTCGGGATACCGCTGGTAAGCATGACGGGCAATGCACAGTCGGCGCTGGCGCTGGCCTCTGACGTGCACCTCGACACGGGGGTCGATATCGAGGCCTGCCCGCTGGATCTCGCACCCACCTCCAGCACAACGACAGCGCTGGTCATGGGCGATGCCCTCGCTATTGCGTTACTCGAGGCACGCGGTTTTACCGCCGATGACTTTGCCTTCTCGCATCCAGGCGGCACCCTCGGCAGGCAATTGCTGTTGATGGTGCGCGATGTAATGCGCACTGGTGATGCCATACCGCGAGTCGGCCTGAATACGCTCCTGTCGGATGCGCTGATGGAAATCACCGACAAGGGCCTCGGCATGACCACTATTGTCGATCCGGCAGGCGGCCTCGCCGGTGTTTTTACCGATGGAGACCTCAGACGCTCGCTCGATGCACGCATCGATATCAATGCCACCCCCATCGACGACCTCATGAACAGGCACGCCAAAACAGTGAGCGGGGAAATGCTGGCAGCGGAAGCCATGCGGATTATGGAGACCAACGAAATTGGCGCCCTCGTCGTGCTGGATGACAACGGCGCGATCACCGGCGTTTTACATCTCAAAGATCTGCTACACGCGGGCATTACGTGAACGGATCGACTCACTCATGACTTCGATTCAGACACGCGCGGCCAACGTGAGCATGCTCGTGCTGGACGTGGACGGCGTGCTGACCGATGGCAGGCTCTACTACAGCGACGCAGGCGAGGAGTTCAAGGCTTTTAACATCAGGGACGGACTGGGTATTAAACTGCTGCAACATGCCGGGGTGCCGGTGGCCATCATCACCGGGCGGCAATCTCCCATGGTCAGCCGGCGCGCGCAGGAACTTGGTATCGAAGAAGTCGTCCAAGGCCGTGAAGACAAGCGCCAGGCGCTGCTGGAACTCAGTCAGCGTTGCCGGGTGAGCATCGAAAACTGCGCCTACATGGGAGATGATCTGCCGGATCTGGGCGCGATCGTCGCCGCCGGCCTCGGCATGACTGTGGCCGATGCCTGCGCAGAGGTGCGCTCGGCGGCAGACTGGCAGAGCAACCTGGTCGGCGGCGCTGGCGCCGTGCGTGAGGCCTGCGAGTTCCTACTGAACGCCAGAGGCGCCTGGCTCTCCATAACATCGGAATTTGGCTGATGCTGCACAGATCCCGAAGCGTGATCCGGAGATTCCACATGCCCAAGCACCGCGCGCCCCGCAGTAGCCTGATCGTTACTGTCGCCGCCCTCACATGGACGCTGTTGTCAGCGCTTGTTGTGCCGCCCTCCCTGGCGCTGCCGGATGATCGCGAACAACCCATTCAGATTACCGCCGACAGGGCGGTGCGCAATGAGAAGAAAGGCATCACCGTCTACAGCGGGAACGTACAGATGCGCCAGGGCAGCATCGAGGTGGATGCCGACAATCTTGTGGTTTTCCAGGAGCGCGAAGACGCCAACAAAATCGTCGCCCGGGGTGAGCCCGCCGTACTGCGACAACAACCGGAACCGGATGAGGGGCTGGTGCACGCATACGGCCGCGTGATTACGTACTACCGCGACAAGGAACAGGTAAATTTGCTGCATGACGCCCGCCTGGAAAGGGACGATGGCTCACTGGTTACCGGCGACTCGATCGACTATTACATCGCCAGGCAGCTGGTCACGGCGCAGTCCAACACCAGTGAAACCGGCAATAAGGTATTTGTGGTCATACCGCCCAGCCTGCATCAGTCCGATGAAGAAGATAACGCTGAAGACGACGCCGGGGAGGCCGCCGCAGGGAAGGACGCGGCGTCGGCGGGTGTTCCAGGAGGCGTGGAGGCCGCTACCACGATCATCGGCGCTGCGCCTGAGCGCGGCATTTCGCCCGATGACAGCGACGGCGCAGAGGGCGGAAATGGCGCAGCTGATAGCGAGTAATCTCGCCAAGGCCTATCGCGGCCGGGAAGTCATACACGATGTATCACTGACCATAGAAAGCGGCCAGATCGTAGGTTTACTGGGCCCGAACGGAGCCGGTAAAACCACCTGCTTTTACATGATTATCGGAATCATCCCCGCCGACCGGGGCGCAATCGCCATCGATGGCGAGGACATCACCCGGCGCACTATGCATCAACGCGCCCGACGCGGTATCGGCTACCTCCCGCAGGAGGCTTCAATATTCCGCAAGCTGTCAGTGGGCGACAACCTGCTGGCAATTCTTGAAACCCGCCGGGACCTGAATCGCAGGCAGCGCCGCGCGCGCAGGGATGAACTGCTGGCGGAGTTCCATGTACAACACCTGAGTAAAAATCTCGGGCAGTCGCTTTCCGGTGGCGAAAGACGCCGCGTGGAAATAGCGCGGGCGCTGGCCACTGAACCGGAGTTTATCCTGCTGGACGAACCCTTCGCCGGAGTCGATCCGATTTCGGTCGGCGAGATCAAGCAGATCATCAATCACTTGCGGGATCGCGGCATCGGGGTGCTCATTACCGATCATAACGTGCGCGATACCCTGGATATCTGCGAGAAGGCCTATATCGTCGGCGAAGGCAGAATCATCGCCGCTGGAACCACGCAGGAAGTTCTGGACAACAGGGATGTAAGGCAGGTCTATCTGGGTGAGCAATTCCACATGTAGAGAAAGCCGCCGCCGCGAACAGGCGGGCATGCTCACTGGTTCACACAACGCCACAATACCCCGTAGTTACAAGCAAAATTCACGCCAAGCTGTTGCTAAGACCTCCCCCGCCCGACTACACTCTTACTGTCGGGCGTCGCTTTGAGACGCCAGAGCAGGCTAACGGCGATACACCGCGAACCATGAAGCAGTCACTACAACTCAAGCTGGGTCAACAACTTACCATGACCCCTCAGCTGCAACAGGCCATCCGCCTGCTGCAGCTTTCTACCCTCGATTTGCAGCAGGAAATCCAGCAGGCTCTCGATACCAACCCGCTTCTGGAGGTGTCAGAAGACGAAGATACAGACCCTGCGGACGACGCACGCGACTCCGAGCGGGGGCCTGAATCCAGCGATGGCCCGCTGCAAAGCATGGAGCGCACCGCCAACGGTGACGGCGACGACAACAGCGACTGGTCGTCCCCCGACGCCGATTTCGGCATGCCGGAAGACCTGCCGGTGGATACCCAGTGGGAAGACCTGTTGCCGTCGGCATCCTCGCCTCCGCCTCCTGCTGAAGAGTACAGCGACAACGATTTCGATTCACGCAACGCCGCCGTGGAATCGCTTCGCGAGCAGCTTCTGTGGCAGCTCGGACTAACCCGGCTGTCCGATACCGATCGACTGATCGCGCTGTCTATTATTGACGCCACCGATTCCAATGGCCGATTGCTGCTGACTCTGGAGGATATCCACGAGTCACTGGCCGAGCAGCTCGATATTGATCTCGATGAGGTTGTGGCGGTACTGCACCGGCTGCAGCAGTTTGAGCCCGCGGGAGTCTGCACGCGCAGTCTGCAAGAGTGCCTGCAGGTGCAACTTCAGCAGCTGCCACCCGGTACCCCCTGGCTGGAGCAGGCGAAGCTGGTGATCGGCCGACATATCAATCAACTGGCCAGTTCAGACTTCAAGCAGATCCAGCGACGCATGCGCCTGAGTGAGGATGAACTGCGCCAGGTACTCACCCTGATACAATCGCTGGACCCAAACCCCGGGCAAACCGCGGTGCCGGATGAGATCGAATATATCGTGCCCGATGTGTTTGTCAGCAAACGCAACGGGCGCTGGGTCGTTGAACTCAACCCCGACATCGCGCCGAAATTGCGCATCAACAGCGACTATGCGAGCCTGATAAAACGCGCTGATTCCAGCGCAGACAACACTTTTCTGCGCGACAATCTCCAGGAGGCCCGCTGGTTTCTCAAGAGCCTGCAGAGTCGCAACGAAACCCTGATGAAGGTTGCGAGTAAAATCGTCGAGCACCAGCGCAATTTCCTGGAGTACGGTGAGGAGGCCATGAAACCTCTGGTACTGCATGACATCGCCGAACTGGTGGAGATGCACGAATCCACTATTTCCCGCGTGACCACGAACAAATACATGCATACCCCACGGGGGATTTTCGAACTGAAATACTTTTTCTCCAGTCATGTCGCGACTACGGCGGGAGGAGAGTGTTCCTCCACCGCCATTCGCGCCCTGATCAGAAAACTGGTGGCGGCGGAGAACCCGCGCAAACCACTCAGCGACAGCAAGATCACACAGCTGCTTGAAGAGCAGGGTATCCAGGTCGCCAGACGAACCATCGCCAAATACCGCGACACACTGTTCATTCCGCCGTCCAACGAACGCAAGCGACTGGTCTGAACTGGTTTTCGGGTATCAACACCCGGCGCCGTGCCATTCCCCCGGCCGGCATCGGTTCACCACAGCAATAGGGAGCCTCACATGCAACTGAATATCAGTGGTCACCATCTCGACATCACTCCACCTTTGAAAGAGTACGTTGAAAGCAAGTTTGAGCGCTTACAGCGACACTTCGATCAGATTACGACAACCCAGGTCATCCTCACTATCGAAAAAATGGTGCACAAGGCAGAGGCTACCGTACATATCGCTGGCGCCGATCTATTTGCTGCGGCGGAAGATGAAGATATGTACGCAGCCATTGACGCGCTCGCCGACAAACTTGATCGCCAGCTTATCAAGCACAAGCAGAAACATCGGGGTCACTGACTTACACGGAGCAGAACTTAACGCCATGCACGCCCTTAACCACATCCTGACGCCCGAGCGCACCGTGTGTCATATCGCTACTGCCAGCAAGAAGCGTCTGTTCGAGAGGATCTCCGAAATCATATCGACAGATCAGCCCTCGCTACCCTACACCGAGGTACTCGACAAGCTCGTTGCCCGCGAGAATCTCGGCAGCACCGGGCTCGGCCAGGGCATCGCCATTCCACACTGCCGTGTCAGTGACTGTCCGGCACCCATTGGCGCACTTTTCAGTCTGGAAGATGCAATACCCTTCGGTGCTCCCGACGAACGGCCGGTAGACCTGCTGTTTGTGCTGCTGGTGCCGGAGGAAGCCAATCAGGAACACCTGGACATCCTCGCCAGCATCGCGAGCCTGTTTAATCAGCCGGACTTCTGTGCCCGGTTGCGCCAGGCCGACAGCAATGAGGCCCTGTACTTCGTGGCCACCAAAGCGGGAAGCTGACCTCTATGCGGCTGATTATCATCAGTGGCAGTTCCGGCTCGGGCAAGAGCACCGCGCTAAATCAACTCGAGGATGAGGGCTTTTACTGTATAGACAATCTACCCGTCGCGCTGCTGCCGGATCTGGTGAGGGAGATCAGTCGAGCGGAGTTCAGGGTCTTCCAAGGCACCGCCGTGTGTATCGATGCCCGCAACGCCTGGCGGGACCTGGAGAATTTCGGCGAGATTCTGCAATCGCTGCCCGACTCCGTGAGCTCGCAGGTGCTGTATCTCGACGCGCAACCGGTAATGCTTCTGCAGCGCTTCAGTGAGACCCGAAGGCGCCACCCCCTGAGCAATGATGCGACCCCCCTGAACGAGGCAATCGAGAAAGAACGTGAGCTTCTGGAGCCGATTTACTCGCGGGCCTCGCTGATTATCGATACCAGCCAGATGACCATCTACGAACTGCGCGATGCCATTCGCCAGCGGCTGCTCGGCACCAGTGAAGGCAGCATGTCCATATTGTTCCAGTCATTCGGCTTCAAGCGCGGATTGCCGGCAGACGCAGACCTCGTATTCGACGTGCGCATGCTTGCAAACCCGCACTGGGTGCGTGAATTGCGGGGCTTCACCGGTCTCGACCCCCAGGTGCGCGAGTTTCTCGAGGCACAGGCGCTCACCGCCGAGCTATACGCCGACATCGCGCAATACCTGAATAGCTGGCTACCTCGCTATCGGGCCGGGAACCGCAGTTACATGACGATTGCGATAGGTTGTACGGGGGGGCAACATCGGTCAGTATATCTCGCGGACCGATTGTACCGGGATTTCAAAAACAATTATCAATCCGTGGACATCCGCCACCGAGAGCTGCAGTAGGCAGAATTGCGCTTGATTCGCACACAGGTCACCATCGTCAACAAACTGGGCCTTCACGCGCGTGCCGCGGCGAAGTTTGTTGCCTGTACCTCGGCGTTCTCCAGTCGGATACTCGCCGGCAAAGACGAGCAGCTGGTTGACGCCAAGAGCATCATGTCGGTGATGATGCTGGCTGCGGGCAAAGGCACCGTGTTGACCATCGAGGTGGATGGCGCAGACGAAGATGCCGCGCTTTGCGCCCTTAAAACACTGATTGAAAACCGCTTCGACGAACACGAGTAAGCCCGAATCCGTTACTAATCACGTTGTTGCTGCCCCGTCTTTTCCGGATAATCCCGACCACAGGTGAGAACCTGCAGGCACAGTGGGGAGAGGCTTATGGCTCAG
>TARA_R110002073_G_scaffold68128_3_pt1 | contig 34575 bp, 44 predicted proteins | sample TARA_R110002073 | Tara Oceans TARA_R110002073 (sample SAMEA4397174) | marine metagenome | biome: Polar Biome; feature: [DCM] deep chlorophyll maximum layer (ENVO:01000326); material: water (ENVO:00002006), including particulate matter (ENVO:01000060) such as... | depth 40 m | reverse complement strand
TTCGAAGAAGTTGACGACGACAAAAAGTAATGCGATCCCTGGATCAAATGTACACACATCATAGTTCATATGACCTGATGCCGTCCTGTTTCACACAGGGCGGTATCGGCATATTAAGGTAGAAGACCGGGAAAACCATGGCGAAAACATGTTATTACGAGTTATTGAACGTCGAACGCGGAGTCTCTGCGACGGATTTGAAAAAATCCTATCGCAAAATGGCCATGCAATTTCATCCGGACCGTAATCCGGGCGATGCGGCTGCGGAAGCCAAGTTCAAGGAAGTCAGCGAAGCCTATGAAATTCTGAAAGATGATCAGAAACGCGCCGCCTATGACCAATATGGCCATGCAGCCTTTGAAAATGGTGGCATGGGCGGCGGCGGCATGGGCGGTGGTTTTGAAGGCTCCTTCTCCGATATTTTCGAAGACCTGTTTGGCATGGGCGGCGGTGGACGTGGCCGGTCAAGCCGGCGCGGCGGCCCCCGGCGCGGGGCGGATCTGCAATATAATCTGACCATTACCCTTGAAGACGCCTTTAGCGGCAAAGAAGAAAAGATCACCATCCCGAGAGCCGAACAATGCGGCGATTGTGATGGCAGTGGCGCCGAAGAAGGCTCCAAACCGGAAACCTGTTCCGCCTGTGGCGGCATCGGCAAAGTCCGGACCCAGCAAGGTTTCTTCACCGTAGAACGCACCTGCCCGCGCTGTCAGGGTCAGGGACAGGTTATTGCCAACCCTTGTGGCACCTGCCACGGGCTCGGCAAGGTGGAAAAAACAAAAACCCTGTCCGTTAAAATCCCGGCCGGTGTCGAGGATGGCACCCGCATTCGTCTTCAGGGCGAAGGCGAAGCCGGCAGTAAAGGCGCGCCTCCCGGCGACCTTTATATTTTCATATCTGTCGAATATCACCCTATTTTCCAGCGCGAAGGATCAACCATCCTGTGCAACGTCCCCATTTCCATGGCCACGGCAGCCTTGGGCGGTGAAATCGGCGTACCCACGGTCAATGGCAAGAAAGCCAAAGTCAAGATCAGTGCCGGTAACCAGACAGGCAAACAATATCGCATCCGCGGCAAAGGCATGCCGATCCTGCACAGCCAGCAGATGGGCGACATGATCATTCAGACCACCGTGGAAACACCGGTCAATATGACCAAGAAGCAAAAAGAACTCCTGCGGGCCTTTGCGGACGAATGTGGTGAAGAGGTCAGCCCGGAATCTTCCGGCTTTTTCGACAAGGTAAAAACCCTGTGGGATGACCTGACGGAATAGACTAAAACCAATAGTAAAGCCCGCATATCACATGATACGCGGGCTTTTTTATGGTGTCGTCCTTATGGCGATGTCTCAAAGTTACTTTGCCAATTCAACCCGGTTGGACAAGGACTAAGCTTCTGTAGATCAGATTTAGATTGACCGGGACAACAGGAGATGAATACCAACGCATCCTCTACGCTCTGGCAAGTAGGATTATTCACGATCTGTCATCAGATCATCCCTCGTCCTGGACCAGACAGGAACTATAAGAATACCGCCGCCCTTTCTTCTCAGCTGACGTGTTTATTTTCATCGATCATGGTTCATTGATTACATATGTAGGCGGCAGATCCAAGTCTCATAATCTTTCCAGAAAAAGTTAAATCTGGATATTGCTTTCCCCTGCTATTTTCTGCAATTTCTTGAGTTGTTTTTTCGCACCCCAGCCAAAGGCAAAATAGAACATCATGTACTCAAGAACCATACTAATTATAACAGCAAACAACAGTGGCCATCTGAAGCCTGATTCAAATCTATCAACCAAATTCAAAATACCCTCAAACTTTCCCGATTCCCCCATACCATTGAGGAATAACACCACCATTGCCAGACTAACGCCAATAAAAAGAATTTGAAAAAGCATGTTCCCGAAGGCAAACCAATGTCTTTCCCTCGATAATGGTAATCGACGGTGATCTCTCCCAAATTTTTTCCCAATAAAATATGTGGTTGTCAGTAGTAAAATGAACTGAATTAAGTAAGGAACTTTATTAGAATTCAATCCGACTAAACTTAAAAGCAGAAAAATTCCAACGCAAATAAGAATATACTTTTTTACAGAAACCGTGTGTTCTTGCATCATTTTATACAGGTTCCTTTTCTTCGTGAACCTATACCCCTTTGTTATAGTTTTCTACTCCCCTTATACGCAGGAGTTCTACTAAAGAATCCATTACATCGGCGCAACCATTTCCATGAGGGCACCCGTGAACAAGGCCGCGTAAGTACCGAGAATATAGCCTAAAACAGCCAGAAGAACCCCCACGGGAGCCAGTGACGGATGGAAGGCTGCAGCGAGAACCGGCGCAGAGGCTGCACCGCCGATATTGGCCTTACTGCCCACCGCCAGAAAGAAAATCGGCGCCTTGATGATCCGGCGCACGATAAAGAGCAAGGCAACATGCACCAGCATCCAAACAGCCCCCACCAGGAACATCGACAGATGCTCAAAGATCGCCATAATATCCATTTTCAGGCCAATGGTCGCCACCAGAATAAAGATAAAGATCGTACCAATACTTGAGGCTCCCACGCCTTCCAGTTTCTTCGCCGGTGTGAAGGACAACAACAGTCCAGCGGTCGTTGCAATCACCACCAGCCAGAAGAATTGGCTGGAAAAGTTTGATGTCTCGTATCCCGGAATGTTTTTAAACATTGCAGACAGGTTATCCGCCCCGAAATGGGCCAGTCCCATCACCCCGAAGCCCAATGCAAAAATAATCATCAAATCCTTGGCCATCGGAATGCGGGCATGTTCCTTCTGAAAGGCTTCCACGTTTTTCCGCAAATCATCAATCGCACCAACATCAGCCCCATTCTTCCTGTCAATTTCACGATGACGCGCCGCCATGATCAAGAGCGCCGCCATCCAGACTTCCGCCACCAGAATATCGACCGTCACCATGATGGAAAACATTCTGTCCGACACCTGAAAAACTTCCTTCATGGCCGCCTGATTGGCGCCGCCACCGATCCAACTGCCCGCCACTGTCGTCATGGCGCGCCAGACCGATTCCGGCCCATGCCCCCCGACCACTGACGGATCAATCACGGAAAAAATAAGGATCGCAATCGGTCCGCCAATCACCACCCCAACCGTTCCGGTAAGAAACATGATCAGAGCTTTCGGACCGAGCGCCACGATGCGCTTGAAGTCAACGCTCAAGGTCAGCATCACCAGACACGCCGGCAACAGATAGCGCGAGGCAACGAAGTAAAGTTTAGAATTCTCCCCATCAACCAGACCAAAGGTATTTATCAGAGAGGGCACAAAATAGCACATCAAAACCATCGGGATATATGTATAAAATTTCTGCCAGAAGGGTGTCTTGATTGATGCCGTATAAAAAATTCCCCCCAATATTATCGCCAGTAATCCAAACAAAAACGCGTCATTGGTAATCATACTTACCCCTCTCCCATATCTATTTTTATTGGTTAATCCCGCAGGCGGGGGTCAACAGTACGTCATCATTCCCGGCTGTTCAACCTGTCTGATATAATGTGAAGACGAATGACCCGGGAGAGAAAGACACAATGAAATATTTTCCCCTATTAAAAACCGGACTTTGAAAGAAGAACAGCTGGGTTAAGGATTAGTCGCGCAAAACCACAGGCTGGTGTATACAGCCTCGTTATAACAGTGTTGCTTGCAGACTTATAATATCATTCCGTTTCGCAGAGCGCCCGCACAAGATAGGTCCCGTCGTCATTTTCCTCTACCTTGGGTTCACATCCATCAACTTTCACGCCATCTATCACATCCTGAAGGCGGTCTGCCGGAACATCCTCAATGACATAGCATTCTCTCATCTTGTTTTCCTTCTTAAGAAACAGAATTACAAATCACAGGCCGAAATCTCCCCCTTTTCAATCAGGACACTTACCGCTTCCACCCGCGCCTTGGCATTTTTGCTGCCGAACATAAAAAGACCGAAAGGCACGTTATTATAGGGCGATGCCGACAACCACTTTTTGATTTCCGCTTGATGAGCTTCCTCAATGACGCCGCCCGGCTTCCAGTATTCGGTCAGGCAATCCCCCGCTTTATCTGCCTGGAATTTGTCTCGGAAAATTCCCTTGGCCTGTTCGTTCGCCGTCGCCACTTCCTGACCCGCCGTTTCCGTAATACTCGCCAAAGCCCCGGGAACCGTACCGGCATAATAATATCGCGCCAGATCAACCGCCGCCGCCTCTATTGAATAAAGCCCAACTTCCTGATTAAGTCCTTTAAGAATATCGACCATGACAGTGGCGCGCCCGGCCCGCATTTTTGTCACAATCGCGGCTGTCGCCTGATCCATCAAAACCTTTTTATCAAAAGCAGCCTTGCTGCCGAGAATGAACATGCTGGTCGCTCCCAGAACTTCCTTGGTTCTGGCGCCACCAGCAATGGTCGTCGCCCCGGCGAGCCCAAGGAGCAGCCATTCCGTACCGATATCGGCTATCATGCCTTCCCGGTACATGGTTTGTTCAAAATCAATGAAAGCGCTGTCGATGTAAGCGAGCTTTGCGTTCACAACCGCATTGCGTTTTTCTTCCGTGGTCGCCGCAAGTCTTTCTGATTCTGCCAGAATAAAGCTGGAGGCCGGTTGTTGTTGAATTTCATCAATATCAGACTTGGGATAGCCATTGATACTGGCACAACCACTAAGCACGATAAAAGCGCCTCCCAGACAGGGTGCGATTAGTCGATACCACATCGTATCTTTCCTTCCCGTGACAAAATACTCTCGTAGTTTATCACAAAGAACGAATATAAACAACTTCAGGTACACCTTCCCAGCTGTAGGTCAGGCGTTTTTTTATATCGTAAAAGAGGATTCCAAAAACCAGCGCTGAAAGAAGCGCGATGCTTTATGGTCAGGACGCCTTAGGCCTCTATTCCCGACAGGCTTTTCTTAAAATGACTGAACAGGGCAATCTGGCCTTCCAGGTTTTCTTCGCCAATCCCGCCAAGCAGCTCATCAACCCAGCCTTTATGAATGGCGATGGCGTTTTTAAGAACCTTTCGACCCTCACTGGTCATGGAAACGCTATATACCCGCCGATCCGTAGGCAAAGCCCATTTTTCGACCAGACCATCCTTCATCAATCGACCAACCATACCGGTGGTATTGGCGTTCGAGACCAGCAACATGCGCGACAGTTCGCTCATGGTGATCACCCCACCCGGCGCGCGGTCAATGGCGACCAAAACATCAAATTTAGCCAGGGTCAAAGGGGTATGTTCCTTCATACGCTTATTAAGGATCTGGGTGACCCGGGTCGAACTCGACAACATTCTTACCCAAAGCTGCAAGTAGCGGGGATCCGCATCATCCTTGTTTTCCATGGTCTTTCTTTCCATATTCATCTTCTCGATGCCTCCGGTTCTGGCTATCTTTCCTGTGCGCTAAACCGCGCAATTCGTGTAAGCCTACAATAACCTTTTAGGTCTGGAATAAATTGCCATAAATCAAGTTTTGCGCATTATTCTTAAAAAGTATGGCTTTTATGGATGCTTTACCGCGTTTTCTAAAAAAATATTTTACAAGTTTACAAAATTACTTCATACTTAAAATATATTTCAATTTACAGCCGGATTTTTTCATGCGCGACCATATTCTTACGCCCCTTACTATCAATGGCATGCAGGTGCCCAACCGTACTGTCGTGCCCGCCATGGTCACCCGCCTGTCGGGGGAAGACGGTTATGTCAATCAGGCGATCATCGACCGTTACGTCAGTTACGCCAAGGGCGACGTTGGTCTGATCATTGTCGAGGCCATGGCCATTCACCAGTCAAAATCCGGCCCCCTTTTACGCATCTCAGACGACAAGTTCATCGAAGGTCATCGCAAACTCACCGACGCCATTCACCGGACCAGCCAGTCAAAAGTCGTGCCCCAGATCATTCATTTCATGAAAGTTGCCCGTTCCGGCTGGCGGCAGACCATTGATATGTTGTCGGAAGACGACATCACCGCCATCATTCGCGATTTCGGTGATGCCGCCCTGCGCGCCAAGGAAGCTGGCTATGACGGGGTCGAACTGCATTCCGCCCATGCCTATACCTTGTCATCTTTTCTTTCCCGCCATAACAAACGCCGCGACCGGTATGATGGCCGTTCTCTGGAAGGACGTCTGCGTATGTTTGGCGATGTCATGGCGGAGGTCCGTTCGAAAGTCGGAAAGGACTTCCCGATCGGCGTGCGCTTTCTCGCGGATGAAATGATTAAAGATGGATATACATTGGAAGACAGTCGCCTGATTGCCCTGCGCATGGCCCAACTGGGGGTTGATTATATTTCCCTCTCTGTCGGAGGCAAGTTCGAAGACGCCATCCTGCAGGACGGCCTGCCACCCTACCCTTACACCGGTTACTCCGGAGAACGTTGCATGCCCGGCGCAAGCTTTCCCAAAATGCCCCATATCCATTATGCCGCGGCAATCAAGGAGATGATCAATGCCAAGGGCTTTGATATTCCGGTGATTTCGGTCGGAAAAATCAATGCGCCGGAGGATGCTGAACGTCTGCTGGCCGAAGGTAAAGCGGACATGATCGGCATGGCCCGGCAACTGCTCGCGGATCCCAACTGGCCCAAAAAGGTCGCCCAGGACCGGGAACAGGATATAGTGACCTGCATTTATTGTAATGTCTGCAAACAGCTGGACGAAAAATTCAAGGAAGTCACCTGCTTCCTGTGGCCAAAAGGCTATCTGCAGGCGCCGGACTATGATCCGGACATGACGGCCCCGGCTTGGGAGGACGACAGCCCGCTGAACGCCACTTATGTCAATGGCGCCGTCAAATTGAAATGGACCCGTGCGTCGGGAGAGGTCAGCGGTTACGACCTCTACCGTACGGAAGACAACGGCGCGGTCGAAATTATCGAAGCCAAAAAAGGCGGAAAATTTGACGACAAGACGGTGCTCGGCGGTCTGAAGTACAGCTATTACATCCGCGCCTACAACAAATCCGGGCAGGCCGGACCACCATCAAACGTGGTCGAACTGGAACTTCCCATAGAAGATTTTCTGCCCCAGCAGACAGCCAGTTAAAAAACCAAACCACACACCGGGTTGACAGACAGGGGCAACTGGCTATCAATAGCATTCTGTATACCTCAACAAAAAAGGATCCTGCAGATGAGCGATGACCCAACCTCCCCCGCCACTGACGAGAACTTTACCGCCGTGGCGCTGGACCGCCATTGGCATTTGGCGACCAATGATCATGAGGTCGCCCTGACAGAATTGGAATATTCCCTGTTCCGCTCCTATGAAAGTTTTTCCCGCTGGATGAAGGAATGTACGGTCGCCGCCTCTGGCATCAACATGAGCGCCAGTGACTGTGCCGTGCTCAACATCATCGCCATGCGGGATCGCCCGAAAGGCATCACGGAAATCGCCCGCCTGCTGAACCGTGATGACACCACCAACATTCAATATACCATTCGCAAGCTGACCCAGGAAAACCTGGTCGAAAAAACCACCACGGACAAACGCAGGAAAGGGGTGCGCTATCGTCCTACCCCTGATGGCCATACACTTATTTCCCGCTTTGTATCCCTGCGTAAAGGCTTACTGGTTGATATGACGGAAGCCATTCGTAATATTGATCAGCAACTGACCCAGGGCAGCAAGATACTCGACCTGATGACCGGCATGTATGAACAGGCCGCCCGCATTGCAGCCACCCATCGGCCGAGCTTCAAAGAAGACGTATAAAATCGTACATTAGAAAATTATTCTATACGTACAAAAAAGTTACAAATTATAAATCATTTTGTCTGACAATGGGGCAATAAGGTCATTTATGAGGAGTAGAAAAATGGAATATATTATTCTGGACGATTTCGAGATGGATAGCCTGCAAGAAAAAGTAAACAAATATATCAAAGACGGTTACCATCCCGTAGGCGGGCTTGCGACAACCAACCAAAAGGACGGCTTTGTAGAATATCTGCAAGCCATGATAAAAGAATAACCTCCTCTCCATTCTCTGACCGTTAAATGCCGAACCTTAGCAGAAATGCTGAACGCCATCGGCATGGCTCAAGAATTTTTCGATTTAGGATTTTGATCCGGAAAACTTCTGCTATAACCCCTATATGATCAATAAGAACGAAACCGTGGTCATTTGTGAGAAACCCTCACAGGCCCGTAATATCCGGGCCGCCATCGGTGATAATTATGGCAGAATCGTTGCCGCGCAAGGCCATCTCCTGCGCCTTGAAATGCCAGAGGAAATCAACCCCGCCTGGCGGCGCTGGAATTATGATATTCTCGTGCCGGAAAACCGCCGTTTTGACTACCGCCCGTCTGACGGCGGTGGCAAGGAAGCCCGTCTACGGGAAATCGAAAGCGCCTTGCGTCAGGCCAAATCCGTCATCATCGCCACCGACTGCGACCGCGAGGGAGAAGGCATTGGCCGAGAGCTTTTACTCTATTATAAATTCGAGGGCGAAATCCTCCGGGCGATGTTTTCCGCCGAAGACAAAAAAACCCTGACCAAGGCCTTTAACAACCTCAAACCCGCCGCGGAATATGACCGGCTGTATGAAGCCTTTTACGCGCGCGCCGCCGTGGACAAGGCCTGCAACCTGACCCTGACCCGGGTGGTCACCGTGCGCTTTAAAAAACCCGGCGCCAAAGGCGCCATCGGCGTTGGTCGGGTCATGTCCCCGACTCTCGCCATTGTTTGCCGACGACAAAAGGAAATCGAAGCCTTTGAGACCCGGCCCTTCTATGAAATCACCATGAATCTCACCGGAGAACGCGGCAAGGTTGCGGTGCATTACCGTCCCAAAGGCTCCGGGCGTATCTATGAAGAATCCGAAGCCCGATCACTGGTCGCCGCGGCCGAGACCTGGCAGGGTCCGCTGTCCGTGATCTGCGAAGAAAAGAAGGCGGCCCCGCCAAAGTTTTTCGACTTGCCCACCCTGCAGAAAGAAGCCGGAAAAAAAGGTTTCAGCGCTTCCCGCACACTGGAAATCGCACAATCCCTGTATGAAAAGCACAAGATCATCACCTATCCCCGTGCGGCCGTGCGTTCCCTGCCGGAGGTCATGATTGATGAGGTTCAAAACCTGCTGGATCAGGTTAAAACCATCCCGGCATTCTCTGCGATACCGCTCGAAAAACCGATCATTCGCAAAGGCCGTCCGGGATATTTTTCCGACAAGGCGCTGGAAGGCGAAAGTCACCATGCCCTGATCCCCAATCTGGCCGTCGCCGAGCATTTCCCCGTGCTCTACTCCCGGCTGGATGCCGATCACAAGGCCCTGTTCGACATCATCACCCGCAGCTTTCTGGAAGCCGTCGCCGATGACCATGTTTTCGACCAGACCACCATGACCGCCGAGGTCAGCGTAGCGGATAAAAAATACAGTTTTTCCGAAATTGGTAAAATTACCCGCACCCCTGGATGGACCGACCTGTTCCCGAAAGAGGTCGCCCCGCAAAAGGGTAAAAAAGTCGAAAAAGAAGTCATTCTCGCCCCCATAGATAACGGTGACCCCATGACCTCGGAAGGTGCCAAGTCGGCGCTAAAGAAAACCACGCCCCCAAAGCCCTACGGCGAGGGAGAGCTGATCAACGCCATGCAGAATGCCTGGAAATTCGTCGAGAATGAGGAAGAAAAAGAACGCCTGAAAATGGCCAAGGGGATTGGCACGCCGGCAACCCGTGACCAGATCATTGAAAATCTGAAACAGAAATGCTTCGAGATCAAGCGCAAGAAAATTTACGCCACCAACTATGGCATGCGGCTGTATGAACTTCTGGAAGCCAACCTGCCGGAACTGGTCGATCCCGGTGCGACGGCGCGTATGGAACTGTTCCTTGACAGCATTCAGCTGGGCCAGAATACCGCCGATGATGTGTTTGAACAGGCCATAGAACGCCTGCGCAATATGGTCGACCAGATCCAGAACAGTTACCGTTCGACAGAACTGACCAAAAACCATCCGCCGAGCGATAAAATGATCGGGTTTGCCCGACGTATCGCAGCGGAAAAGAAAATTCCTCTACCACCGGCGGCCCTGACCGACTTCGCCGTCTGCCGCCTGTTTATCGACAATAATGTCGAACCGGCCCCGGAAGATGGCAGCCCCAGCGAACGGCAACTGGGGTTCGCCCGCACCCTGAGCGAACAAACCGGGGAGCCTATTCCGGAAGGTGCATTAGGCTCCGCCGAAATCCTCGGCCAGTGGATTGACCGGGTGAAATCAAAAGCGCCCCCGCGTATGGCGTCAGAAAAGCAGATGGTCTGGGTAATCAAGATGGTTGAAGAAGGCATGGCCACACCCGATGGCTACCCCGATAAAGTCACCGCCGCCACCGCCAGCGCATTCCTTGACAAAGCCTTTAACAGAAACCAGCCGAACGGCGGATAAAAGCCTCAGCCAGGATTACTTTAAAAATTACCTGTCAATTTTTCGGTGGCGGTGCGTCTCGGTTGAATTTATTCTGAAGTCATGGAACACAACATGACAAAGACACTGTCCTTCGCGGATAAATACCGGATCATCCTTGAAAAAGATGTCTCCTATGAGGGAATATTCTTCACAGCGGTTAAAACCACCGGGATTTTCTGCCGTCCGAGCTGTACCGCCCGAAAACCCAAAAGCGAAAATGTCACCTTTTATAACACTGTGGAAGAAGCGCTTCTCAATGGATATCGCCCCTGCAAGGTCTGTCGCCCCATGACTCCGGCGGAAGAAACGCCAGCCTATATCACCCAAATTCTGCAGGAACTGGCCGACAACCCGTTCGAGAAAATCAAGGACCATCACCTGAGACAACGCAACATCGAACCCAACAGGCTACGCCGCTGGTTCAAGACCCATTACGGCATGACCTTCCAGACCTATCAACGCCTGCTGCGGATCAACACAGCCTATGAAAAAATCACCAAAGGAGAGAGTGTGACCCACACCGCCTATGATGTGGGATTTGAGTCCCTGAGCGGCTTTAACAGCAGCTACCAGACCATCCTGGGACAGTCCCCCACCGCCCCCCCGAAAAACATTATCACCATTACCCGCTTTACCACGCCGCTCGGCCCTATGTTTGCCTGCGCCACTTCTCGCGGGCTTTGCCTGCTCGAATTCACAAACCGTCGCATGCTGGAGAGTGAATTCAAGGATTTGTGCAAGAGGCTCAACGCCGTCATCCTGCCCGGCAAGAATTTGCACCTCAATCAGACCCAACAGGAAATCACGGAGTATTTTGCAGGCAAGAGAAAAACCTTCACCGTCGCACTCGACACCCCCGGCACGACGTTTCAAAATTCTGTATGGAACCTGCTTCAAACCATCCCTTATGGTGAAACCAGATCCTACCAGCAGCAGGCAGAACGTCTGGGCAAGCCCACCGCTGTCCGCGCAGTCGCTTCCGCGAACGGTTATAATCGTATTTCGATCATCATTCCCTGTCACCGCGTCATCGGTAAAGATGGCAACCTCACAGGTTATGGTGGCGGTCTTGAGCGTAAAAAATGGTTGCTGAATTTCGAAAAAAGCATACCATAACCACTACATTAACCAGTACTTAAGTACTAAAATTTATAATTGGTGCAGATCTTTGATTTTTTTCTATGGTAAGACCTATTCCAATTATACATTGCTCCCTTTCGATGACTAATCAGACAGGTTTGGTTTGAGCACGAAACCCCGTGACCGTATGTTAGACTGCCTTTATGTTGAAAATTTTTAGAACTTTTATCCTTGTAATCTGCATGAGCATCCCGGCTCAGGCAATGGCGGAGACGATCACGATTAGCGCCCCGGAATGGTGTCCCTATATCTGCCCAAATGAACCCGCCAAGCCAGGCCTGCTTGTTGAATATACCCAGGCCATTTTCCAGCGCGCAGGATATGACATCACTGTGGATGTGTACCCTTGTCTCGGGCCATCCGCTATGCGGAAGATGGCACACGCCACGCCCTCCTCGGGGCCGCAAAACATGAGGCCCCCAGTCTGATTTTTCCGGAAAATGAAATCGGTGAGCAGACATTCTGTTTTTATACCAAGGCAGATGATGAATGGACCTATAGCAGTCCCGCCGCCGTGATCGGCAAGGATATCATCTATCCCCAGGACGCCTTGCCAGAAGAAATCATACCCTATAAAAACAGAGCCCGGTTCAGCGAAGTTACGGGGAGCGTAACCTATATAGAACAAGCCTTGGGTATGCTTTTATCTGACCGTACCGAAGTCGTCCTGTCGAGTTATTACTGGATGACACACTTCCTTGAAAGCCATGACATGCAGGAAAAAGTAAAACTTTCCGGATGCGCGGCCAGCACAAAGGTCTATCTCGCCTTCTCCCCCGCTGACGGCAAACTGGAAGAAACAAAAAAATATATCAAGATCTTCGACCGTGAAATTGAGATATTGAAGCAGGAAGGGTTCTTTGAAAGCCTGTTAATCAAATATAACCTCACACCCCGTAAATAAAAACTTCTACATTAGAATAAATTAACATTATCGTGATATTGCTGTCAGAGGATAATATCCGCCTGCTTCTCATTCCATTTCTATGATTTAGGTCTGTTTATGCCAGCATTTACGAATATAATTCCCAAGGCATTGGCTTTGTTAATTATTTATGGCCAAGGCGCTGTCATTGCACCCTGTGCGGAAAACACCCCGCCGGAAAAAATCTATATTATAGGCTACACGGAAGATCCAGAATTCATGAAAGAAGCCGGACGATTGTGAAGCAGGCTTATGAAAAAGCTGGCATCAAGTATCAATTTACACCCTTGCCTTCCCTGCGGTCGTTAGAAGAAGCAAACGCAGGCGTGATTGATGGAGAGGTCGGGCGAATTCCAGAAGCCGTAAAACGTTATAAAAATCTTGTCCGGGTTAACGTTCCCATATATTACGGCACAGGATACGCCTTTACCACCCGGAATGATATTGATGTCTATCAAGATGATCTTTTGAGCAAATACCATGTTGGTTATCGGCGTGGCTCACTTTGGGCTGCAATTGAGTTGCGCGGCAGAGAGGCTGATATCGCCAAAAATCATCTCACGCTTTTTAAGATGCTGTCCAGGGGGCGCTTTGATATTGCTCTCGCGGCGCCGCCTTTTGAAAAAGATGTTCAAAGGTTTATCAAAGAAAGCAACCCCCGCGTTATAAGGCTCGAACCGGCCGTAAGGACCTCACCGGTTTATCATTTCGTCCACCGAAAGAACGCCGCCATCATTCCCAAACTGGAAGCCGCGCTCCGGGCCTTGCAAGAACAAAAATCGACCAACCCCTGATATCTTGTTTACGTCACATCCGGAAACGTGAGCGATTTCGCTCTAAGAAAAAGTGTAAAATTCAGGGAATAAGTGTCGGTATTCTTTACAGTTTATTCTACTCATTAAATGTATTAATCCCCAAAGAAACCCCTAATCTTGTGGAATACCGCCCTTTGCATTAACTGGCGCAATAATTGCATAATGAAATATATTTTAGGAATGGGAAAAGTCATATGAATATAAGTAAAATAGTTAAAACCGGCCTGACTGTTCTGGCAGTTTCCGCCATAAGCCTTTCATCTGCACTCGCAGACGTCATCTGGGATTATAGCCCTGACACCACAAACGCCGAAGGTTCACCAAACTGGTCTAACATCTCGAATGGCCAGAATTTTGCTGATCGGGTTTCCTTTACCGAAAACGGCGCCCTGACGGGTATGGATATTTATAGTGGAGAAGTCAGTGGTGCAGTTGACCAGATCGTAAGAATTAGCATATGGGAAGACAACGCAGGTACACTCGGAAACTTAATCACCTCCTTTAACGAGGTCATTTCTGTTATCGACAGCCTCAGTACCTCTTCCATCACTTATGTCACCAGAAAACACGTTGACTTTACCAATCAGTTTAATTTTTCTGTTGGGAGTTTCTGGATTGGCATGACGGGAGAAGGCTCTCAACTTGGTCAATTAGGGCTCAGTATAAACGCGCCGGGGGATAGTAAAATGGCCTCATTTTCCGGTGATACATATACCAACATGTCAGATGCAGTCGTCGGTGACATGTCCTTCCGCCTGCTTGGGACGTTCAATGACGGCAATGTAGATGTTCCGGAACCTGCACCACTTGCTCTTCTGGGCCTTGGTCTTATGGGACTTGGCCTGGCGCGCAGACGTCGCGGCTAATCCATTTTTGATACGATATGCTGAACGGCTCCCGATTGGGGGCCGTTTTTCTGTTCTGCAACGTCCAAAAAAAATACTCCTTCCCCGACGTCACAACCGGGAAAATCCAAAACAAGAAAAGCATTTTTATATAAAGGGGTTATTTTTTAGATGGTGGGCGATACAATACTCCAATATTTTATATAAATCAATGACTTACGGTAAGGTGTGGGCGAAATACCCCCTTTGAAATCATTGGGAAATTAGGAACGTTGCCCACACCTTTTTCACGCAAGAAATCGGAGGTCACCCCTCGTCTTTGAACCAGTCGAGGCGCATGAAAAAAGCACTAATCGCCCGGCAAGCGATGAGGCTTGACACGCCCCTCAAATATCCATTCACGGACAGATTGCTTTGATCCTATATTACTCTCATCTTTCGGACAGTAGGAATATATCGCCCCGTCCGGTCGCTCCCATAGTATATGAAACCCGCCGGGCCAATGATTCGACGACCGCTTGATAATCCGTCCCCCCGCAAGAAAGCGCATGACCTGCGCCCAGATCCAGCAATTGCAGCGCCGGGGCTGCCAGAGATTATCTTTTATCATCGGACACGGATTCGTCGTAATCTTCTTCAACCCGCCTGAAATACTGCTCGGCGGAAAGGACGTAGTTTTCCACACCCTTCATCCATGTTGCCATATCCAAATATGAGGGGTAGGCGATGCATACCCTCTCCCCGTCCACCTCAAAATTATTGAAGTTAACTTCCGGGATCTGGCTTGGCTTCTTCGGGGGCTTCACCGCTATTGTCTTGATCTCCGTCACCGTCACAATCCGCTCGACAGGTGGTAGAGGCGATCCGCCGCACCCGCTCAGCAACAGCGCGGTTAATGTGACGAGCAAGCAAGGTCGGCTTTTTAAGGGCGATCGCCGCCCATCGGTTTTTATAATCGTCATTTTGGCGTCTTTCTTCATCGAGGGATTTCTGCAAGCGGGTCAACTGTAGATCACGGGCGGCGGCATTCTCCTGATCACGCCGCCTTGCGGCAAGCATGTCCGCCATGGCCTTTTCCTGCGCCGTGATGGCCCTATTCAATAAAACGGCGTTATGCTCCGCCCGCTCTATCTTCGCCGCCGCATCGACCGCCAGCTTGTCATACTGGTTGCTTTTCCAATAATAGAGGCCCGAAATCACCATGACAGCCACAACAGCGCCACCAAGAAGATAAGGCATGATTGGCCCGGCAAGACGTCCTATGAGCGCCCCGACCATCAGAAGGCCCCCAGAGCTGTCAATATCGCGGCAAAGCTGCTCGCAAATGTATTGGCCACACTCTCATATTTGAGGACGGAAATTAACAAGGTGATGATCAAGCCGAAGACCAGCCCCACCTTCCAATTAAATTCAATTTTCATCGATCGTTATCCTTATATTCAATGGTGCTGATTGGGTTCAGGTTCAGCCCTCCATATTCGGCACGTAAAAATTCCCGGGCTCCAAAAACAATAAATCGAACATCCTGTGCCCGCCAGTTTCCTTCATCGTGTAGGCTATTTTACCTTCAACTCCCTCGTTGGGATCCAGGATGATGGTTTTGCTCTTCGGTTGCTTTACCATGACAATTCTGTGCGCGGTGTTTTTATGATTTAAGGACTGAATTGTTGCCAGATAAACACCCCCCAAAGGCAGGATTTCACGGAAGTTGATGGGGTGGTATCTTATCCCGCAAAGACCTAAAAAAGTTTGCTCGTCCCACCAAGTTAAGCCTCTATGGTCGCCGTAGGCCTCAATAACTTTTTCCACAGGTAGTCCCGATACCATCGCCAGACAGGTATGGACACATGTCTTGTTGTTCGGCTGTTTTTGATGCACCGGCTCAAGAACAAGCCCCTTGCAAGACAGAGCAAGTTTTTTAATTTCCTTGCCTCGGTACGAATCCCATGAAGCATCCATAATTTTATCCTTTAAATTCGGTATATTTATTGCCGTCATAAATTAATGCCTGTCTGCGGTCCGCCTCAGGCGTGACAGACACATGCACCCAACCGGACGACGGGTCGTTTGGGTTGTGGTATTCCAATATCAATTGATCAAAATCACAGTTTCGATAAATCCAACTGGCCAGCACGTGGTTGGGAACGCCCGGCACCTCGATATCCGCAGCCTGCCCTTTTGTATGCTGAGATGTATCCTTTGACTTAATCAGCCTGTTCAATTCCTGACAGCGGAAGCCGCTGGACGGTGTAAATGGTATCCCGAAGTGCATTCGCACCGGTTCAAGCACTTCACGCGCCAGCAAGCGCAGAGCGGCGATCTGTGTGTTGTTCGGGGTGTTGTCGATGCCGTGGCGGGTTGCAGTCTGGCTGCGACATAGCTCGGCAAGGGTGAAATGTGGGGAAAGCCTCATTTGTCCGCCTTTCCTTTTAAATCTGATTTCAAGTCGCCGATTGCTCGGAGAATTCGCTCTTCCATCTGGCGCAGGTCCGAGTGCTTAACGTAATTATTGGCCGCATAGAGTTTGTGTTCCGCGAGACCGTCTTTGGTATCAGAGAGGCTTTTTACGACGCTCTTAATGATCCACCAGAGCATTCCGATCGGGACGGCTAAAAGCGTCCATGACCAGCGTAAAAAATCGAATGTGTTCGGATCATTTGGCATAAGCCGTCCCTTTACTTGAAAAAGATGTTACTCGTGGAAATTCCGCGCTCGGCTTCCAGCGCCGCCCGCGTATGTCCGGGATCAATCCAATTCAGGACCGGGCGCAACAGATTGAAAAGCCAGAAGTCATAAACCTGGCACAGCGCCGAAATCACGATATCAGGATCAAACCCGAGCAAAGCCGCGCCGTGCTGATCGAGACTGATCAACTGGTTTTTGGAGTATCGGCCGGACGTACCAAGAAAGCGCTCCACCGCGTAAAGCACAGCCCATGAAGCCGCCTTGACCAGCAACATCGGAATCCAGTACCAGGCAAGACCAAAAAAAAGCACCGTCAGAACGACAGTGCCGGTAAAAGGGATTTTTTTAAGGCCTACCATGACCACGCCGCCGCAATAGTAAATGCGACCACTGCCGCCCAGATCGTCTGCACCCGGTCGTGATAGGTCCAGAGCCACGGCAGGAATGCCTGCCCAAGCCCGAGATAGCCGGCCATCGACACCTCACGGGAGTAATAAATAACCGTCCACATCAGCGCCGCTGTCCACTCTCCACCACCGATCGCCTGATTAATCCAGATCATAGGAATCATCCCAAGCAGGACGATAGCCGCATGATTGAGGTGCCAGTCCTCGAGCCATTTGATAATACCCTTCATTATTCCGGTCCTTCCCAGTCTGTTAAAAATGTGTCCAATGCCCCGACCTGATCTTCAAGAACCGCCGTTGATTCAATCTGGCCTGCAATAATTTCCTCAACCGCCGCGCTCGGGGAAAACCCCGGTTCGTTTGATCGCTGAATGGTTACTGTGTGGGTCTGGTTCACCAGATAAAATTCCGCCGGGTCTGAATCCTCCGGGGCTAATCCCCGTTCTACCCGGGCAGCCGCCACCATTTCCGGGGTCACCCCGCTGCGCAATTTAGCCTTGCCGGCCGCGTCGACTATGGCGCCGGAAATCTGGACTGTGCCGAGCGCGCCCTTGTCCTGTAAATTGGTCAAAGTATCCAACGGGACAAGCCGGATTTTAATCAGCTTTGCGCCGGCGCTCTCATAAACGCGGTCCGTGCGATTGAGCCCGGGTATATCCGTTTTTAAATTTAAAATAGGTGGAACCATCGATCAGCCTTAAGGTTTGAAATAATTGTGAGTGAAAATCATTTTGTTGACGTCGGCCCCTGCGGCATACGTCCGGCCGCCAATATGGACGTGTGCCACCTGGCGCCAGCCCGCATCCTGCACGGATGTAATTTCTTCCCACCGGAAACCATCATTAAGGACCGCCACATCATGGCCAGCACTGTCCGGGGCATAGACCGTTGTTCCATCCCGCAGCGTGATAGGTGTTGTTGAGGAGCAAATCAGGCGGCAGCCCGAAACTGTTTCAATTTCCACGCACGGAACAGCACCGAAATCAACCGTTTCGATTTGACCGAGGTGATACCCCTCACAATCATCATCGAGGATGTTGATATCTGACCCGGCCTGCGCCGCGATCGCCTGATAGTCGCCGAGCCACATATCAACGGCAACGCAAAACTCTGGTGGCGGCTCACTTGTGCCGCCGCTCCCACTTGCGGGGGTCGTCCATGCGCCAATAAAAAACCGCCCATCGGCGGCGGCTATATTTTGCAAATTTGTTGTGGCGAAGTAAGTGACCGCGCCACCGACAATGCCCGGGTCGTCGCAATATACATAGTATTTTGTGCTGGGTGAAAGGCCCGCAATGGACCCTGACCCATATGATACGGTGCCAAAACCGTACTGCATGGTAAAGGCCGCGATCGAGATCGACGTAGACGTTGCAGAAAGAGGGTTGCTATTCGCCGTAGACCTCGCGCCACCGGCCATATTAGGCCCAAGCATGTGCTGGTCAGTCATCCGCCCGCTGGCGTTAACGGCTGTGGCAACGCGCCCGTCTGTCAGTTCAGTGGGCCGTGAGGACACGCTCCCCCATGCGGCGGTATTCCCCAGCCCGGCCCCGTCGGTGATCTCCGCTGTTGACGTGACGTAATTACCGACAATTTGCCAGCTCGACCCGCGATATTCGTAATATTCTTTTGTGGATGGTTTATACCAAAGCCCCCCCGGATCTGCTCCCGGCGTTGTTTCTTGGCGGTATGTTGTGTTTTTGGTGGCATCCAACTCGCCGGTATAATCAAGATCGGTGACGGATGCCACGTAAGGGTAGATGGTTACTCGATCAATATGAAGTTCCGCCGTACCCATACCAACCCAGTTGATCAAATTAATGCTGCACCATTTAGCTGTGGATGTGGGAGTGTAAATAGCCTCATGATCCACAAATGATGTGGTTAGGCCTTGGTTTGCTACAGGGGTTGCGCCGTTCCGAGTATTGGCAATACACCCTGCCTCTGCGCCACCCCCCATATTGGTAATATGGGTGATGCCAGAAGGCAACTCAGTATCCAGCTCATGCATCTCTACATAAAAGCCACTTCCAGATGCTACAGACGCCTTAGCGCTGACCACGAGATTATATCTTAGACCGGGCAACACTCTGAAAGCGGGTAGAACTCCAGCGATAGTTTCATCGCTAGCATTATGAATTTTGAGAATAGTTTTGCCCGCATCCTGATAACTAATATTGGCAGGGTCTGCTGACCCATACCCCGCCTTAACTCCCGCCGGACGTCCATCAGAAGCAACAAGTTTCATATCACTATTGACAATCAGAGACCCGCCTTGCTCGGTGGTGCCTTCATTCCCGGCGTAATCGTCGGGCTTGCCAATTCCGTCAACAGCATCCCAAGAAGATACCGTGCCACTTCCCGCCGTGGTGAAATCCGTCACCCAAGGGCTTGACACCTCAAAAACCGTGACATGGCGCACCCGCACATAGTAGATCGTGCCAGATTCCACTGGCGAAATAATCGCAACACCCGCGTCAAGACGTTTCGACGCCGCCGGCTGCCATTCTGTCGCGCCGGAAACCTGATATTCAATATCTGTCCGGCTCACCAACGGCCCGGGATCGTCGTAACTGACTTGCAGGGCGTCGCTCGCTGTTCCTCCCGTTCCGGTGACGGTCGTCGCAATCACGTCAAGGGTGGTGACCGGTAGGGCCTCTGTTGCGTCAAAGCTTGGCGGGACTGATCTCGTCGCCAAGGTGCCAAGCGGCGCCGTAACGTCGTATATGAGAGAATTTTCTTCTTCAAGGGTATAAACGATCAATCCGCTCGGAGACATCTGTTTATTTGTGATCCGGACGAACGTATCAATGTTGTTTGTCTCGCGAATATTCAGATTCAAAACATCAAAAACATTTCTTCTGAAATACTTGGGGCCGACCCCCAAAACCCAAACCCGCCCAAATATTGACCGGCGAATTTGCTGCAAGACGACACGTTGAGCCCGACCAGCATCTTGTAAAAATGTCGTATCATACTGCATGACGCGCTCACGTCCATGATCGATAACGGCGGAGGCTTCCTGTACCTGTGGGTAGCTGTCCGGCTGGTATAGGATATCAGGATTAATAAACTGTCCGACGCCGGTGTTATAGATATTTTGAATGGGTCGCGAATCCTGAAAACTGACGCCGATTTTTCGAACAAGGTCATTTTCGCTGATTGTTTCGAGGGCGACCAGGTCATCATAGGGCGCCCAGCAATAATAAACGCCGGCAACTTTTGACACCTTCCCGCCAATCGTGGCCTCCAGCGAGGCAATCACCCGGGCATGGTCGCCGTCAATACGCTCAATACCGCCAATGTGATAACGTGGTTTTCCATCAACCGTGGCATCGCAAGCGTTGGCGGCCGCTATAAAACTGGCATAGTCAATATCCAGGGGGTCGGCGCCACGCCCGTAAACCAGTTTGCCATTATTCTTCCAGCCGAGGATATAATGAAGAACAATCAACGCCCAGTTCGCCCCGGCGGCCCCGTTGGCATTGGTATAAGCCCATGTCGTTTGGTCATCGGCCCTTTGTGTGCCGGAACCCCCGACGGTGCTGTCAAGGCGCGGGTCATATACCGGTGCGCCTTTAACAACTTGTGTTATGCGGTCCGGCACCCCGTCTTTTAGCTTGTTTTTGTCCAAAAACCATTTAAGGCCAAAATGTGCAAAACCCCGGCCTCGGGCGGTTGCCGGCCATGTTGACCCCGGTATAACCAACGCAAGCTGCGATTCTGCCCCCAGATTGGTATAACGGCTCAAAGCCCCAGACCACGCCCCGGTGGCATTCGCGCCGGAGAAACTAATGGCCTCATCATTAATATGCAATTGACCATAGGACTCGACGGGGTGCGCCGGCCCGGCGTAAATCATGGCGGCCGTGTCTTTTTTCGACCCCATGACTTCGGTGTAAACAATTTGCACGGCGGTCGCCGTTTCTCCAAACACCCAATTCGCCGCGGCTTGTGGGTTGACCATCGCCCGGACTTGTTCGGCTCTGGCAGAGGCGGCGGCCTTCGCGGCCTTATCGGCGGCTAATAAACCACTGCCGAGACTAAGCGCCAGTCCAGCGCCCGCAAGAAGAGCAGTACCTAAAGTAGTTAAGCCAGCAGTGGTTGCTGCCGCTGTGGCTGTTGCGGCGGTGCCTGCGGCCCAAACGCCGAGTGTACCAGTCGCCGCTCCATAAGTCACAACGGTGATTGCCACCACCCCCACGACCTTTAAGACCGTACCGAATACCTTTTTAGACATGGAAGCCACACTCTGCTTTTAAGGTGGGGATGTATGAAAAGCCGCCATCGGACAGGTATAAACTATTGCGCCCCATGCAGATGCCACACGCACCATCCAGCATGACAATATCACCGTGCGCCGCCATCGCTGCCGGGACATTCGGACCAAGCACAGAGGCAAGCGCCCCTTCCATCCCGCCGAGCCGCTTTAACATGCGCGCCGCGCCGATCTTGGTTTTATATTTTCCACGCGCATGAAACAGGTCTTCGCCGGTCATCTCGACAATTGCGTCGGCCACAAAAACCACACAATCAAACGTGCCGTAATCAAGACCTTCTTCTGGGATTTTTTTCTGCACGGCGGCAAGATATGCGTTTAGGCGTGACGGCCAATCGGCGTAACGATCAAGTTTCATGAGTTTTCCAAACTGATATTTATTTAGTGGCGATACATCCGGCCGCCGGCAGACGGACCGCGCCGGCCACCGCCACCGCCAGCGCCGGAACTGACCGCGCCACGGATACCGCCAGGACGGTTGACTAATTTGTGGACAAAGCTGCTGAAGGTATCTGTCGGCCAGAACCTTGTATGATCGATAATCCGAAGCTCATTCGAACGGGTGCCGCCCAGGTCTTCGTCAATGACGACCTCAACGACTTGTTCTTCAGTGTTACGCACATACCCCATAGAAACGATAACACCTGTCTTCAGGCGCTCCGGGTTCGGCAACACGGCCGCTTCCGTATCGTCAAGAAGCGCAAACCATAACCACGCCTTGCGACCGATATAGACCCGGCGGTCACGGACAAGCTGCCGCAAAACATCTTGATCCAGGTCATTGGCCGCCATCGTAATGGTCACCGGCTCCCCCACGCCTTGATTGTCCACCACATCAGACATATCAACCGGGGCCTCATTCGGGTCAAAAATCTGACCATCAAGGGCCGCGTCACCTGTGCCGGATGGCGCAAACAAGCCCGGCCCGGTCCACCCAAGAACGGGATCGCCGGCAATATCCAGCCGCGCGATAAGAACCGGGCGAACAACACGCGCCTCAAGTCCTGTTTGCATTTCTGTGGTGGTCATGAATATGTCTCCACGGCCTCAACCGACCGCGAACCATGTAGGACCGCGTTAAAATGCTCCCGGCTCATGGGCTGCATCAGCCGGAATGTAGAAAATGGCGCATCTATAAATACCTCCGCATTATCAAGCGGGCTGGAACGGAGCGCAGGGTAAAACGGGATTGTCGCCGCACCAGTCCCGTCTGTCGTGACGTCCGCCGTGGCAACTTTTAACTCGCCGTTGATTGTAAAATAATCGCCGTTAGCCAGTATCTGGGTAGATAGCGACCCGCCGTCTACATTGACGGACAGCCCCAATTGACTGCTACCAGCAACCAAAGGATTTGGCCCGGCATAGCCAGAGCCTGGACCGTCAAAGTCAGGCGGCGGTGCCTGAAACGTATTGCCCAGGTCACATAGCTGCGTAAGCGCCGAACGCCAGGCGCGCACCTCCACGCCGTACAAACCAATCAGCTTAAATGAAAACGCCCATTTTTTATTCGTGCTGGATATAATTTGTTCAGCGCCGTTCATCAGTTCAAGCGGCGTGTCGCCGGTGATAAACTGCATATCGGCCTCTGACCAGCGGCCTGTACTCGGTAAAACAATCAAAGTCATTATGCAAACCCCGGCCGTTGTCTTGATATCATTCTTTGGTCCTGGGCTTTCATAATTTGGGGCACCGCCTTGGCGACCGCCCGGTTGGCCGCGGCTTCCACTTCCGCCGGGTTTGTCGCACCACGCGCATCAACATTAATCACCACGCCGCCGCCAGAACCGCCAAGCTTGTGATTAGGAATAATTGTGCCAGACTGTTTCGGGATAAATAGCTCTGGGCCCCGCTCCCCAACCATTGATATTTTACCAACAGGAGGGTTGCCGCCGTCCGCATAGGCCCCGCCTAAACCTCGTGTCTGACTTGAAATAGAACTACCCCCGCCAGAAAATAAAGACCCAACACTGCCGAAAATACTACCTAACAAATTCCCGCCTTTTGGCGAAAACAGGCTTTTCAAAGGGTTTATAATTGCGGCATCCACCGCCATTTTCAAAAGGGCATTTTTAAAAGTATTGACCAGAGCGCCAATGGCGTCCTCTCCGCGGCCAAGGCTGTCAATAAAGATAGCGCCAAAATCTTCAGCGAACTGATCGGCTATCGCGTCCAGTTTCTCAAATTCCGCAATCGTGCGTTCAGTCGCTGCGGCTTGTGCCTCGTAGGCGTCCAGAACTTCGTTGATAGCCTTTCGCTGGCTGTCTGTGACCTCCCGGCCCTGCTTGTTTAACTCGGTGTAAATCTCTAATTCGGCGTTCTGCCGGGCTATAGCCGCCCCTGTTTTCCCGAGCTGATCAGCCTCGACCTTTGACGCTTGCGTCAAAGCCTCTATTTGATCGATGGCGTCATGATAGGCCACTATACTCTCAGAATTTCCGGGGCGTTCTTTTGGGAGCATCATATCCGAGTTAACCGGCACTTCGGTCGGCTTGTCTTTTATGTCCACCGCGGCACCGGCACGGTCCTTTTTATCCGGGAAGATAGACCCAACAAGCTGATAGCTTTCCGGCGACAAAAGAACGGAATTACGCTTCGTGAGAGCTTCATACTCAGTTTGTAAAAGATCAATTCTTTTCTGTATTCTTTTGGCTTGCTCACCCTCTTTGTCAGCAATTTTATCAAGCTGATGTTCGTTTTGCTCGAGGGCATTTACCACCTTGTCAAGATCGGTGTACCCCAAGATATTCCCTTCGCTCTCACGAAGACCCATAATCCCGCTTGTGATCTTTTCGAAACCTGCCGCCATCCCCGTTGTAACGCCAAGTTTTTCATTGAGGTCATCAAGGCCCAGCGACATCGCCGTTAGCATTCCACTCCATGCACGGGATAATCGCGGTGGGATTTCGGAAAACCGTTTATCAACATCCTCTGACCCTGCGAGCAGTGCGGCGAACACCTCTTTCGACGAAAGATTGCCTGACTTAACGAGTTGACGAAGCTCGGCAGTTGATTTCCCGAGGTTTTTGGCAATGTGGTTTGCAACTGCGGGAATATTTTCAAGGACAGAATTAAATTCCTGTGCTCTAAATACCCCTTCGCCAAGCCCCTGCGCGAGCTGTACTGTGCCGTTTTTTAAGCCTTCCGTTGTCGCCCCGGAGATAATGCCGAGCTTTTGGACGGTTTCATTCAGGCGTAAAATCTGGTCATTTGTCCCGCCCAAATCCTTGGATGCTATCGCAAGCCTTTGGACAAGCTCAACATTTGCATCGAGCGCGCCGCCGGTTTTAATGGCCGTTGCGGCAAGGCCGTCCCATACTTTTCCAAAATCGCCGGTTGCTGTTGTGGCGTCTTTTATCCTGTCTTGCAGAATATCAACATGATCCGCTGTCAACAAAGCTTGGCGACCCGCGTAAACCACCGCACCGGCCAGACCCAATCTGACGCTGCGGGCGATATTCTTGCCCCATGCGTCAAACCTCTTGTCTGATTTTTTTAAGCTACGGTCTATGCCTTGCAGCTTTCCGTCGACAATCCGCTCCGCCTTGGCAAAATTCGCCTGCAGTCGCGTGGTGTCCGCCTCAAGTTTAATGAGGATTCCCGCTAATTCTTCATTGCTCATCGGGGAATTTATCCTTTAATCTCTGGTAATCTTCCAGTGTGATGGGTGGCTCTGTATCGACCCCCTGGGATTTCAGCCAGCCCCTATGCATAAAATGCAGTTCGGCGAATGTCGATGACCAAAAATCACGAGGCGACCATCCAAGTTGTCCGGCCATTTCAAGGAAGACTTGCCAGGCTAATTCGCTGGATCCTTCGCCGCCGGACGAGGCTTTTTTTCAGGGTTGTACGTCTCAATGATCAGAAGTTTTATAGCAACCCCAACGGCCTCTATTCCAAGCTCGGACACGATATCAAAGGCTTCATCTTCAGAAACTGAGGCCATCTCAGAAATGCAATAGGAAACCTCAAAAAGGCTTAAATTATTCACATGTAAAAGCGGCTTACTTAACGACATCTCGATATTTTTTGTCGCGGCGAAATTCAGCCGAAGAAAATAATCCTTTCCCCCGGCTGTTATTTTTTGAGAGCCGTCTATCATGCGGCGGTATAGGTCACTGTACCGGAAGATTCGAGGGACATGGAATATTCCTCGGCCCCGTCATGGTTTCCGGTCAAGTCGGCGGAAGTCACCTGAAACGCACCCGAGAACTTATCCCCATCCTCAAAAACAATTTCATAATTATCAATTGACCCAGAAAGTGCCTTACCTGTCACGGCTTGGCGGTTGGCAGATCCTTGAATAATCCCGCCCCCGGACATTGAGACGGCCTTAAACGAAACGCCATCTAATAATTTACGAAAACCTGAATCGTCCTTAGTCGTGACGTCAACCATCTCGTTGTTGATATTAATGCTCGTGGTGCGCATGCCGGCAACAGTGGTAAACACCTCAGTCGGGGTGGCACCATCGCCAAGCTTAATCAATAACAGTCGTCCTTTGGATGCAGCCATAGTTTATCTCCTTTTGGGTGCGATTTTAACAATCCCCGCCGCAATAGCTGCGTCGGCCTTTTCCCGCGACATGACATGTATGCCGGGGACAAAATTAATTGACCGCCGATCATCAAGATGGACGGTCATAGGTTTAATAATTTCGATTTTTACTGTTGGTTTCATATCGGCCTCATATTCTTGATAAACTGCAAGCAATGGCCCGCACAAAATGGCGGCAACTTGATGTTTCATTTTTTTCCTGATACACTTTTTTTAAAAGGAGATAGCCATGGACCCGATCGGCGCAATACTTATACTGCTCTTTGCAATTTTATACTTTTTACCCTGGATAATCGCCGGGCAACGCGACCACCCCAACAATGCCGCTATTGGCCTACTGAACCTATTTCTAGGATGGACCCTTATTGGCTGGGTAATTGCGCTTGTTTGGGCCGCTATCGCGTTGCCAGAATTTGAAAATCAACCACCCCATGACGGGTAACGCCGTCCGCGTCAGTGAATGACCGGGACCGGGAATATTGACAGTCAACAAAGCTGTTTCCCGATATCGTTAATTCCACACGGTCCAGTGCGGCTCGAATACTTGACATAATACTTGCGCAGGTGTCGCGGTCCTCATGCCAGACATGGACTCTGATTTCCGCCTCCGTTCCAACTGATGTTTTACTTGACCAATCCGACTGACTGTAATCATCGATATCCACATAAGGCAAAGCCGCGTTTTGTGGTGCACCATTATAAACCGTGACTGACAGGGCGGCGTTCAGTTTGGCATAAACCGCTGTTTTTAATTCACCTTCCATACCGTGCACCCCTGCTTAATGCTTCATCAACCGCCTTACCTAGTCTGCGGGTAATAAATTTTATGTTTTTCTTCAATGCAGGCCCGAGGAATGGCCGGGCAGGTCGGGCAGGAATGTCTTTGGTTATTTTAGCCGTGGTTTTGCTGCCCTTGGCTTTTCGCGTATCGCCCGCCTTATATCCTTTTGTCCCAAATTCCGTAAAGTGCGCCCGCCAGCCCGCTAAGAGCCAGCGCTTTTTATTACCCTTTTCCCAATATCCTACCGACGCGCCGAGCCTATCACCCCTAATTCTGATTCCCATCGCCGCGCCAAGGTCGCCCTCATCCCGTGGCACAAGAGCCTGTGCATCCATATAAATAGCCTGCGCGGAATCCTCAACGCCCTTGCGAACGGAAACGGTGATTTCTTTCGGCATTCTCGACAACTGCTTTCGCAGTCTGGACCGACCTCTAATGCTGGACGCCATATTCCGCCTCAATCTTTAAAAATTGCCCTGGCATTGTTTTATCTTTCTCCCAACGGTCGGAGATAGATCGGATGTTTAATTTTTTACCCCCCCACTCCAGGAAATAGCCCGTATCAATTACGCGGGTGTAAATTGTAATAAGATATGTCTCGATCGTCGCCAGACGGCCCGCGTTCTGCGCCTCACGGCCCTTGATTGCGCGGACTTCGGCCCATACGGTCGCTACGGTCGTTTCTGTCTCTGTAATCGCCCCTGTGGCGCTTGTGGAGGGGGTGTATTTCTTGATTGTCACCCGTTCGCGCATGTTTCCCGTATTCATAAGGCTGGTACCCGCTCATTTTCGAGAAGCATAGCTATCATTGGCGGCACCTCTCCCTCAGAACCACGATTGATAAAATAGTGATTAACCAGATACATAATCACGGTCTTAATCGTGTCTGGCACGGCGTTCCAGTCAGCCCCATAACCGGCTGTATAGGTGACAGTCACAGAATTAATTTCACGCCGAATAGAAGGCCATGACTTGCCATAAGCCTCAACAATCCGGGCTTTTCGAAATTTATTTCCCAAATCCACCTTATATTCCGTCGCCGCAAGTGTTTGCGTCGCGCCGTCAGTATCAACGTATTCGACGCTATCCACTGATTGTACGGGGTTTTGATTTAGCTCAATACAGTCCGGAAATTTGTCCATCGTACTTTCAAACGTCCGGCTGATAAAAGGGCGATTGCACATCTTCTCTGCATGGTCTGTGGCTGTCCCAATGAGGCTTAAAATCTCAGCGTCTGAATTGACGTCGTCAACTTTCAAAAAGCTTTTCACTTGCTGTAATGCCACGGGGTATGACGCAGGACTTGTTAACTGTTTGGTTCTCATAGTTGACCTACCCGCAGTATGATTGATCTGTCGTCGACAACCCCGTTTGTGGTTGTGACTGATGCCGTTACTCTATATTGCTCCCCCACTGTGCCGCCGGACAGGTTTAGCGTGGCGACGTTGGTGTTCAAGCTATCTGTCCCTATGGTCAGGCCTGTAGGGGAAACCGCCCACGCAACAGACGCAACGGAGTCCCCATCGCTCAACCAACTTGTAAAGTCGATACTGTAATCAAGCGGCCCTGCGTCCGGGTCGTGAGCGTAGAAATCTGTCATATAAAACCTCGGAAAATATGAAAGGGGGCCGAAGCCCCCAATCAGTTACTCTTGATTAGCCACCGGCTTGGTATGCGCGTTACCCTGGATCATAACAGCGCCCATAGGCGTGGCTGTTCCATGAGTTCCGCTGAAATCCGCAAGCAACTTGGTATACCGTTTCCCGCCGATATAACCGACACGATAGCTTGCTGCGGCAGCATGGGCGGCAATAAGAGATTTGATAATTCCGCCAGTACCCACCGCCGTAACACCCAGAACGTCAGCGGCTGTGACGGCGGTATAGGTAACATCATCGTCAGAATGGGTGAGCTTGAATTCAACCTTGTTTGTCCCAGAGAAAGTGATTCCACCAGCTCCGACATTAATCACAACCTCAGCAGATTCGTAGCCTTGCCCGTCAACTGCGGCAGGTGTGTTATCTGCACTCAATGCGGCGGTGCCAATCAGCGTGGCCACATTCATATCAGAATGAATATCTTTCATCTTTCGCTCCTTATGCTGCGATTTTCAGAAGCTTGATAGCTTCAAAGTTTTGGATGCCGCCGCCGACACGCTTAGTCGTGTAGAACTGGACGTTCGGTTTATTGGTGTATGGATCGCGGAGAATGCGAATGCCAATCCGGTCAATAATCAAATAAGCGCGCTTAAAGTCACCGAAGGCAACTGCGAAAGCATTCGCCCCAACGGTCGGCATATTGTCATCCGTATAAACCGCCTTACCAAGCAAAAGAGATGGCGTACCAAGCTGCGTAGATGGCTGCCACAACGGTAATTCATTGGCATCCTTAAATTTGCGAACCAGCTCCAGAGTAGAATCCGCCATCAAGAAAGATGCGTTATTACGGTACCCCTGTTTCAGCGCATGCTGTAAGGAAATAAGTGCGTCATCAGGTGCAGTTGTGGCAAAGGCGGCGGCGGCTCCAGAAGTAACAAATCCGGTTTTTCCCCAAGCATATGACGCGTTGGCAACCTTATCATACCCCAGAATACCCCGTGGCTTTCCGACACCATTGCCGTTAATGAATGCATCAGATTCCTGTTCGGCAAATTCGATAGAAACCTCATCCGCAACCCATTGCTCGATATTGAAAGAGGAGTCATCAAGTGATCTTTGAGAGGCTGCGGGATTAGCGTAAAGCTCCTTCACAGGAAATTCCAGAGCATTCAACTTTGGTGTATCTGTTTCTGGACGGGAATCACTTTCCTCAACCCAACCAGACCCCGCGCCGCCAACATTAACGAGTTTTTTATATCTGTCTGAAGAGATTGAAATAACCCGAGACAAACTCCTGATGGCGGATACCGTCCCAAGGACGCGATCAATGGTGCCTTCCATTTCTGCCGGGACAACAAAGCCACCATCAGGGTCACTTTGTGTTGTAAGTCCGGCCTTTACTTCAAGATCCTTTAACCCCGCCTCAGCGCCGTTGCGGAAGAATGCGTCAAATCCGTTCAGATGTTCAGAGACCACAGGATCGACAGCTTGTCCACTACCAACCTGCGCCGCTGCCTGAGCTGCGGCCATGGCGTCGATAGCATTCTGCAAAGTTGTGATCTCTGAATTAATGCGGTCTACTTTTTCATTCGTGACCACATCGTCGAACTTGCTTTCAACGCCCTTAAGGCGCTCGTCATTTGCTTCTTGAAAGGCTGAAAAGGTTTGATTCAATTCTGCCAAAATTGTTTTTGCTTCGGTCGCATCAGCGCGGGCAGAAACAAGCCCGCGCTTCCGCAGGTTTTGATTTTTCGTCATTATCGTCGTCCTATTTTTTAAGTGTTTGGATAAGCCGGGCGATACCGGCGATAATGTCAGCGTCTTGCGTGACCGGTGCGGCAGCGTTTTGCTTGCCGGAAGAAATCTCGCGCATCAGCTTGCGGCGCTCTGTGCGCGGCATACCCTGACCAGCAAGAATAGAATCTAGTTTACGTTTTGCCATTACATCAGACGGAGTGGAGGCCTCAGCCTCTGGAGCCTTTTTATCCGTGACGGTATCGGCAAAGCCCTTGGAAACAGCATCGCTTGCGGTGATCCATGTTTCCGCGTCCATCATTGCCGTTACATCAGCAGATTTCTGGCCTGTTCTTGCCGCGTAGATCTCCGCCATTGCCTGATCAAACGGGGCCAATACCTCGGCTGTCGCCCGTAAATCGTGTTGATTCCCTATTGCGACACCCCAAGCGTTATGAATCATGAAGAATGAACCCATGCCCATTTCAATCTCATCACCGGCCATCGCAATAACTGACGCGGCAGACGCAGCGTAACCCATCACTCTGACGGTGACTTTCGCAGGGTGTTCACGCAGCAAGTTATAAATTGCCAATCCTTCAAAAAAGTCGCCCCCAGGTGAATTTATACTCACCGTCACATCGCTCTGCCCGATACTGCGCAAAAACCCAGAAACCCTTTTCGCGGTCATGCCTGACCCATCCCAAGGGTCTTCGCCGATTTGTTCAAAGATTGAAAGGGTTTTTGCATCACTGGAGTCCGCCGCATGAGGTGACGCCGCCCATTTACTGAGAACATCGCTCGGCGCGTCCCACTGGACGCCATCAGGCCGATCAAACGCTTTAATCTTCGGTAGGTGTCTCAGGCTCATTGCCGTCTCCTTCTGTGCCGTTTGTGTTTGGCGGCGGGTATCTTACATCACCGCCATCGACGGGGTTCTCATCGTTCTCGGCACGAACTTCGTTTACAGTGTTGATCCCGAATTGTACGCGCTTCACTTGGGACTCTGTTCGCGATTTAATATCGCTACGGACAAGCGCCCCCGTGTTAAATCTTGCAAAAATTGAACCGTCTTTTTCATCAATTAAATCGCGAGCGATAGTGTCCTCCCACATGGTCAGATAATCCTGAAGATTAAACGTCACGAATCCGCGAGACTGTTGCTCGATCCCTGTTCCGTAAGACGTGGATTTCTCTGTATCCCCCAACATGTGCGGAGGGACGCCAAGAAACATTGCGATATCTGTCCGGGAAAACTTCCGGGTTTCAATAAATTGTGCATCCTCTTGCGTCATTGCAATTTGAGCATAGTCCATGCCGCCTTCAAGAATCATGATCTTGTTCGCGTTTTCTGCACCTCGATACTGCTCCATATTACCTTTCAGTCTTAAAAGAGCTTCGTCAGTCAGGGCCCCTGGATGCTTCAAAACACCGCTGGCATTAGCCCCATTCTTGAATAATGAAGCGCCGTGATTTTCTGTTTGAAGCGAAAGGCCAATAGCCTCCCTTGCATAATGTATTGGTGTGATGCCGGTAATTCCGTCCATACTCATAAGCATTAGATGAAAAACACTCTCTTGCGGCAGAACAACAATTTGTCCATTTGCCTTCTGGTACTTATATGCAAGCGTTAAATCATCAAGCTGGACAACGGTCATTCTGTCAGGGTTAAGCGGGTTAAGTGCAATCACCCGGCCTCGTGATCGGACAATCTGCGCGTACCCATTGCCGCGCAAAATAACATGCATGGTCAGCAGTCTACGAAACCCGCTGGCTGTCATCCAGGAATTAGGCTTGCGGCGCAACAGTGACCACAAATAATGATTGCTGGCGTCCATCCTCACACGGTCACTGACCCGTTCTTTGATATTCAGGGGCATATTGGCGACCCCGCCAGAGATAATAGCAACGGACCGATACACCGCAGCGACCTGCATCGCCGAATCTTTAGTCACATGCGCCCCTGACGCCGTCATGCCGCCACTGGCCAGATAATCCGCAAGCTGCTCCGGCGTGGTGATCGTGACCCCGCCGTCAGGGAGCGCGGCTTTTACCGGCGATCGTGATGTTTTAAGCCAATTAAATAATTTCATTAAATCACCAATAACCCGCGCTTGTTGTAAATAGATCCAGACGTATCGATTTCACGCATCTTTGCTGCTCCGATTGCCATAGCGGAAGAAACCGCGCCGTCTATACGACCGATCGATTTACGCTTGTCTAATATTTTGTTATCTGTTCCAGCAGGGTCCAGCCTTACAACAACCGCCGAGACGTGAGACCGTAAAACCGGGTGCGGCGGGGTTCGTAACGTCTCTTCAATGATCGCCGTTTCCATCGCCTGCACACTGTCCGGCATCCACAAAGGATTGCCTAAGGTGTTGCCGTTATCATCTTTAACCTTATTGCCATTTTCATCTTCAAACTTGAAAACCCGGCGGAACCCCTGCGGATGTTCTATCATCGGTATTTCAAAGCCTAGGTCTGATAAATCTTCGGCTAACTCCTTGTGACGGTATGCGTCATATGCCACCGCTTCAAGGTCAAAGTTATCTTGCAGCCACCCCATTTTCTGGGCGATAGGGCCAAGCTTAATAACCTTACCTTCTGTCAGGAACAGGAAGCCCTGTTGCGCCCATAAAGCATAAGGCCTGCCGTCGCGTTTTTCAGCATCCGCAAGCCCAATTTTCGGCTTCCAGAAAAACACAAATAAATAAAATATATCACCCTTCCGAAAAACCACGGAAAGTGCCGACAGGTCGGTCGTGTATGACAGGTCAAGACCAGCCCAACACTTTTGCCCAGAAAAATCCTCAATCGATACGTCTTCTTCGATCTTCTCCCAAACCCCGCGTGTAATCCACGCAGATTCAGCGTCCGTCCATTGACAGAAATGAAGCCGCCGGACCATCGCCTCCTTTGAAGGCATTCCTTTCGCTTCTTCCACCTGCTCCCGGATATACTCGGGTTGAATTGAGATACCGATTAAAGGGTTGGCTTTTACCCAACAGCTTTCATCTTTAAACGGGTCGTCTTTTTCGTCCAAGGCGCACACATAGGAGAACCAAGAATCGTTTTCGATTTCACCTTCCGCGATTTTGCAGGAATATTCATGCTCATGCCAGCAAACAGAATCCCGATCATACCCGGAGTTCGTTATCTCAAATATTAACGCCTGCTTATTACCCTTTGTCCCAGCCCGAAGCATTTCAATCACGCTGTTATCAGGATGTTCATGCACCTCATCGATCAACGCGCAGTGTGGCCGAATCCCCGACTTGCCTTTTTTGTTGGACGCAATGGGCTTGAAGAAAGATAACTTCTCCAGATCCGTAAGCTGCCAGACCGGATTTAACCCGCTCGGGCTTAATCTCTTCTCAAGAGCCGGGGACCTTTCTCTCATCGCAACAGCATCACGGAACAAGATTTGCGCCTGATCCATATCCGTAGCAGCGGAATAGACTTCAGCCCGGATCTTCTTATCCGCCGTTAACATCAAGTGACCTATGCCAGCGGCCAGCGGACTTTTCCCGTTACCTTTACCCTGCTCTACATATGCCCGACGGAACCGGCGGTAGCCTAATTTATTCTTCCACCCATAAAGCGACCCGATAATAAAACATTGAGCCGGGGCCAAAACAAAAGGAATAGCCCTACTGGCAACTTCCCCGTCTTCGTCCTCATATTCAATCTCGACCGTCAGGACGTCACGAAAAAAACCAATTGCCCTTTGTGCCGCCGCAACGTCAAAAATAAGACCCCGTTTTTTACCAACCTTCAGATCATTGAGGTGCCGCTTACAGGAATTCCGTACATGTGGCCCGGCGATTATTGCGCCCGAGGTTACATTCTTTGCGTAATCTGTCGTTTGGTCTTTAGTGGAAATAAGCTTCGATGGCGTTTTCCTTGTCCTTTTCATCCTCGACCATCACCTTACTTCTATCAACGGGGTTTCCCCCCATCTGTGCGATGCAGGACCGCAACCCGTTCAAGGCTGCAATGCCAACATCTTTCCCTTCTAGCAACCTCGCCCGGAGCGAGCAGGCAATTTCCAAATGTGCGCGGTCTGATTCCTGAAGCCACGGATATTCCTTTTTGAAAGCCTTCCATGCCAGCTTTTCAAACTTTGTCATATAAGCCGAAGGGGGGCCGAGAGACTTGCTCTTGGGCTGGACCCTATCTTTGAACCGTTCCGGGTGCTTGTCGGCCTGCCCTGTGGCTTGGGCCTTCACTAGAGGAGTTCTTTGTCTTGCCATGTTTCTACCCCCCTATATTCTCAATTGGGTTTGTGAAAATACGACCCCACGTTCGGTCCCTGGCTTCAAAGGCGTTAAAGATTTACCCTCCCCCCCCCTTATCTGAGAGGGGGGC
>TARA_R110002073_G_scaffold336585_1_pt1 | contig 34694 bp, 26 predicted proteins | sample TARA_R110002073 | Tara Oceans TARA_R110002073 (sample SAMEA4397174) | marine metagenome | biome: Polar Biome; feature: [DCM] deep chlorophyll maximum layer (ENVO:01000326); material: water (ENVO:00002006), including particulate matter (ENVO:01000060) such as... | depth 40 m | reverse complement strand
GCCTCTGTCTTGTCAACAAAGATGGACTCGCCTTCGGTCAGGCTGTGAGCTTCCACGTCCTTCAAAGAAAGGACTTCTTCTTTCCAGTTCGCCCAGCTGACGATCAATTTCGGCTCCGCGAGCTTCGCCTGGAACCACGCTCCACCACCGTGGGCAACGATGTCCGTGCCCGGGTAAGCGTCAGGAATGTAGGTTCTCAGCCAGTCCGCAAGCGAAGTGTTTTTCTGGTTGGTGGTCGCAACCATGTCGCCCGTCGGTTGGAAGACGACGCGTCGATAGCTACTCAGGTTGTGAGTCCCATCGTCGGTGACTTCGCAGATGACATGAAAGCTGCGTCCGGCAGCGTCGGCGGGAATCTGGATTGTTGCCGCGCTTGACGTACGGTCGGCGATTTCGATTTCGCCCTCGTAGGTTCCCGCGTCGCTTTGAACCCACCATTTGAATTGCAAGTTGTCTCCGTCGGGATCCGTGGTTTTTGAGGCGTCGAGCGTTACTGAGGTGCCTGGACCAGGCGTCTTTCTTAGGACGTTCAGCCCGGCATCTCCATCGAGAACGAGATTTGGATTGCGGTTGCCTTTGCCTTCCTTTGCCCAGTCCATCCGTGCGGCGAAGTTATTGAATGCCGCCGGATACGTTTGCTCGAAGTTCGACGCACATGTGCTCGCTTCACGCCACAGCCCGCCGTCCTTCTTCACAAAGTTCCCGCCCCAACTCGATTGCGTTGGATCTTCAGGATCATTGAGCCCGTTGGGCATGAGATACAGGAACGCGGGCGTGTCGCCTTCGACTCCGAACTTATATTTCGGGTACTGACTGCCAAGGTTGCCGTGACCCTGAATGTGTTTCGCGTACTGGCCCCAATTGCTCTTTCCGATTGAGTTATGTCCCTTCCAAGCGGCTTCGTCCCAGATGAACAGCAAGTCATCACCGGTTTGTTCGTAGATCCAACCGTGTGAACTCACCTCGAGCCCTTCGCCTTTGTAGTTGCGATCTTGATCCGTGATCGCGTACGCACGCAATTTGTTCAGGAACGTTTTGGCCTCTTCTGCTGACCGATTTTTTTGGACTTGATAGATCGATTGGGCCAGGGTGTTTCCCCCGCCCCAAATTCCGATCCACAATGGACGATCGTCCTCTTCGTCGGCTTGCGCGATCAGCAACTCACTTCCGGGTGAACCGTTGTCATCGCCGATGAACTTCTTTCCGCGATTCATGCTGCCCAACATGATGCGTTCGCGAAGGTACTGCGCACTTGGCCAGTATCCGATCGCCTGTTTTCCGCCGTCGTGCTCGTGGCCGGTTTGACCGGAACGCTTCATCAAATTGGGCAAGTCCTTTTCGTAGGCATCAACGACGCCACGTGCGATGTCGATGAAGCCGTTCTCAGGTGACTTGTTCAGCGTTTTGACGCTGTAACCGGTCGAGATAACGATCCCTTCGATTTCGAAAAGATCCGCGTGTGCCATCAGGCGAATCAGTGACTCGTGGTCGTCGGTCTCCCACGTGGACACGTCCGTGAGGACAAGCATGCGTGGCTTGAGTTGTTCGGCTTGCGTTTGGGAACTGAGTCCGAAGACCAGAAGAATCGCAAACACTCGAGAAAGTGTGGACTGGTTCATGTGTGTTTTCACTGTGTGGGGAAAGTGGGAAAACTACTTCGATGGCTGAACGGTCACGATGACTCGCTTGTAACGAGTCAACGGCGGCAATCCTTTGTCAGTGACTTTTAAGATGAAGTGCATCGTTTCTGTATCGCTCACCTCTGGAGCAACACGGTTCACTTGGTAGACGTTCTCTGGAAAGATTCCAAAGTCGACTTTGATGTCGGACGACGAACCCGCTTCGGGGTACTGCATCCAGGTGAAGCTCAAGCTGTCACCGTCCGGGTCCGTCGTTCCGCCGGCGTCGAGCCTGAATGCTTCCCCGGAATCAACGGTGAATGTTTCTGGATGAGAGAGCGCAGGGACGGGCGGATGGTTGGCGACTTCGTAGCTTGATAGACACCAATCCATGCGAGCCGCGAAGTCGTTCTGGAAATCGTCACGCCATCGCCACAAGGTGACCCGATTGCCCGTGTGAGCCTCGTCGTCGGGACGTTCGGCACGCCCGTACTCGCGAAAAACGCGAGGTCGATACGTATCGTCGGCGTTCGTCCAAATCGTTCGTGTTTCTGGCTTGATCGGAACGCCGCCCTGAACCTCACGGCCGACTTGGATATCTTCATCGGTTGGTTGGGACAGTTCATACCGTCCGCCCCACCCGCCCCAATCCGGCCGCTCGGGAACATTCAGTCCGTTGGGAATCAGGCCGAGATAGGCTGGCGTATCGCCTTCAACTCCCCAAGCGACGTCAGGGTAGGCGGCTCCGAGGGGACCGTGAGATTGCTGGATATTGGTGGCGAACCATTCGTTGCTAATCGTTGTATTGTCGATCCCGTCAATGACTTGATTGATTGCTCCCCAAGTCGAACGCTCGTAACGCCCAGGGCTGACGATGTATTGCAGATTGGGGAATTCGTTCCGCAACCAGATGCCCGAATCGTCTTGATCGGAAATCGTGTACACACGCAACTTCTTCACCAGCCGGACAGTTTGCTCCGGCGAACGTGTTTCGCGAATTCGGAACAATGCCTGAGCCAGCGTATTCGGGCCGCCCCAAACGGAGATCCAAAGCGGTCGATCGTCATCTTTATCCAGCAGTTCGATGATGCGGCTCGACCCAGGCGAATCTTTGTCGTCGCCGACGCCCTTCATTCCGTAAAGCGGTAGCCCTTCGGTAACCAGGTCGAGCAACGATTGGGCTGTGGGGAAGTCGGCCTCGTGCTTCAACAGGTTGGGTTGGATGTTGGCGTAAGCTTCGATGACGCGCCGAATGGACTCTGGCGCAATGCGATCTTTCTGGTGGACGGAAGTCGTGGCAACCATCGCTTCGATATCGATCAAGTTTGAGTACAACAGCAGACGGACGAGCGACTGAGTGTCATCGGGGTCGGCTTCGATGTCGGTCAACACGACCATTCGCGCTTTCGGCGGCGATTCCGCACCGGCAAAGGCACACGGCAATGCAAAGGCGGCGGTAAGGAGGATTCTCAAAGCGATGTTCATTTGGTCTCCTCGGGTTGATTCCAACCATTGACTTCATCGAGCGACGGAAAGGATGTTTGCGTCCCGATGCGTGTCACCGAGATGGCAGCAACGATTGCCGCGCGGCTGGCAGCGTCGGACAAAGGCAAACCTTCGGCGAGCGAGACTGCCAATGCACCGGTGAAGGCATCGCCTGCGCCGGTCGTGTCGACCGCTTTGACCTGCGTCGCCGGAATTCGAGACATCCCAGAATGGTCGAGAGTCAGAACGCCCTCGCCGCCCATCGTCAGTGCAACCTGCCGAACGCCTCGCTGCATCAGTGTTTGGGCGGCCAAAACACAATCAGCTTCTGTCTCGACCGCTTTGCCCGTGATTGCGGCAACCTCCGTTTTGTTGGGAACGCATGCATCACTCAACGCGAGCAATTCATCTGTGACAAGCTTGGCTGGTGCCGGTGTAAGCATCGTCAGCACGTTGGCCGCACGAGCGATCTTGAACGCTTCGATCGCAGCCTCCACCGGCGTCTCCAACTGACAGATCACAACGTCGGCTGCTTCGATCGCTGTCTTGGCGGAGCGGACGTCATCCGCGCACAACTCCGCGTTGGCGCCCGCGACCACGATGATGCAATTCTCGGCCTCATCATCGACAAGAATGGCAGCCGTGCCAGTCGGTTGGTCTTTGGAGTGACGAATGAACTTGGTGTTGATACCGTCGTTCTCATACGCATCAATGGCCTGAGTTGCGAAACCATCGTTCCCAACTCGAGCGACAAATGAAACGTCCGCACCGAGTCGCGCCGCAACGACAGCTTGGTTGGCACCTTTGCCACCCATTCCCTGGTGCAACGAATGTCCCGCGAACGTTTCACCAGGAACGGGAAGCCGTGGCGTGCGGAAGGTGAGATCGACGTTGGCGGATCCGACGACGGTGATTTTCGGTCGAGTGGTTTGGTTGTTGTCCATGCTAGCGATCCCTTTGACTCATGCGGTCGACGGCAACGGCGGCAAGGATCACAAAGCCCTTGACCACTTGTTGCCAAAAAGGGGAAACGTTTAGCAGAAACAAACCGTTGTTCAACACACCGATGATCAGACAACCAAGAACCGTGCCCATCACGCTGCCTCGGCCGCCCGACAGCGATGTTCCACCGATTACGACGGCGGCGATGGAATCGAGTTCGTACCCCAAGCCAGCGTTGGGTTGTGCAGAATCCAAGCGAGCCGTGACGATCAGTCCTGCCACGCCGGCCAGCAAGCCTCCCAGCGTGTACACAGCAATTTTGATCCGATCGACGGGCAAACCAGTCAACAAAGACGCCCTTTCGTTGCCACCCACGGCGTACACATGGCGTCCAAAGCGAGTTGTCCGTGTCAGAGCCACAAACACGCCGACCAATCCGCCGGTGATCCAGACGGGCACCGGGATTCCAAGGAGCACTCCCGTACCGATGTAACCGAACGATGAACCAAGCCCCGTGACCGGAAATCCCCCGGTCCACAGCATGGTCAATCCGCGAGCGATGCTGAACATGCCCAGAGTCGCCACAAACGGCGGCAGCTTGAATCGCGTCACCGCGACTCCGTTGAACAATCCCGCTGCGGATCCAACCAATAGCCCGGACACGATCGAACCGATGACGGTGAACTGCAGTTTCACGCCGAGCGGTTCAATCACGATTCCGTTCTTCAGCAACCCAGCGGCGACGGCACCGGACAAAGCCAGGATCGCTCCGACGGACAAGTCGATTCCGCCGGTCAAGATGATCAAAGTCATCCCAATGGAAAGACTCAGGTTGACTGAAATTTGCCGCAGGATATTCAGCCCGTTCTCGGGCGTGAAGAAGCTATCGGATAACAAACTCATCGCGATCAGCATCACGGCCAATGCGATCAGCGACTGAAATTTCGCGAGGTGTTCTCGTTTGTTCTCTAACATGGAATCGACGTCCTTTTCGGCAGAGCGGCTTGCAGGATGGCCTCCTCGGTGGCCTCCGCCCGATCGAATTCTTGTGTCGCACGTCCTTCGCACATCACCAAAATCCGGTCCGAAACCGCCATCACTTCGGGCAGCTCCGACGAAACCATGATCACAGCCAATCCGTCCGTCGTCAGTTCATCAATCAAAGTGTAAATCTCGTTCTTCGCATGGATATCGATTCCTCGTGTGGGCTCGTCCAACATCAACACCGTGGGGCCCGTCGCCAACCATTTCGCCAAGATGACCTTCTGCTGATTCCCGCCACTCAAGTTGACAATTTTCTCTCGTAACGATGGCGTCTTCACCCGAAAGCGTTCGACGAACCGCCGAGTGTGCTCGCGTTCTTTCGCTCGGTCGATGAAGCCAAACCTTTCCGCCTGTTTCAGACTTGCAAGACTCGCGTTTTCAGCGACGCTCATCGACAGCACCAATCCGTCGTGCTTGCGATCCTCTGGGACCAGAGCCAAACCATGTGCAATCGCATCGGCGGGACATTTCAGGCGAACGCATTCGTCGTGAATGCTCACGTTTCCGCTCGAAGTCTTCGGATGCAAACCGAACAGACACTCCAGCAATTCGGTTCGACCGGCACCCATCAATCCAAAGATGCCGAGCACTTCCCCTTTGCAAACGTGCAAGTCAACTTCATTGACCAAGAAGTCCCCGGGGCGTGTCGGGTGCTTCAGCGAAATGTTGCTCGCGTTCAGTACCGGGTGTTTGTTGGTGGATGATTTTTTGGAAAGAACCTTCACCTCTCGGCCGACCATCATGCGGACCATTTCGTCGTGACTCAACTCGCCGAACTCAGCTGTTCCGATCAAACAACCATCACGCATCACAACGATGTCGTCGGCGATCTGCTCGAGCTCTTCCAAACGATGCGTGATGTAGACAATCGCAACGCCTTGCTTCTTCAGGTCAGCGATGCAGCGAAACAAGACTTCCGTTTCGCGATCAGTGATCGCAGACGTGGGTTCGTCCATAATCAGGATGCGAACATTCCCCGCCAACGCTCGGGCGATCTCCACCAGTTGTTGTTGTCCAACGCGAAGTCGGCGTACGGGCGTCGTTGGTGAGACATCCAACTCCAACCGTTTCAGCCACTGCGAGGCTTGCCGATTGAGTTCCGAATAGTCGATCAGCGTTTCGAATCGAAGTGGTTCGCGTCCGAGAAAGATGTTTTCAGCAACACTCAAGTCCGGCACCAAGCTCAGCTCTTGGTGGATCATCGCGATTCCGTGATCGTGAGCATGCCGCGGACCGGTGAATTGGACCGGCTCGCGATCCACCAACAATTCTCCTTCATCGGGCGGTTGAACTCCCGCCAAGATTTTCATCAGCGTCGACTTGCCCGCACCATTTTCGCCGAGCAACGCGGTCAAACATCCTGACCTCAAGGTCAAGTCAACTCCGTCCAAGGCTTTCACGCCCGGGAACAACTTGGAAATCTTCTTGGCTTCGAGAACCAAATCACCGGAGACAGTCATTTTGCCTCCACGAAGAATGGGACCACTCGCAAAGGATTCAGATCCGTGGATTCATCGCTGACTTGCGCGCAACCGGAGAATTCGATTTCGGTGCCTGACGTGGCAATTTCTCGCAACGTTGGCAACACATCCGCTTCGATCCGCCGGTTCAATTCCGTTGAAATCGCATTGAAGTCTTGTGTGTTTTGGAATTCATTGACATCCAACAAACCCGTCCCGTCTCGGACCGTGTTGCCGAACAGAATACCCGATTCCAAAACCACCTCCGCGTCATCTGATTGATCAGTGATTGCAAGCCCGACAGAGTTCTTTTCGACCGAGACAACTCGCCCGACACCGGTGACAGTCAAGAAATACGATTGACTCAAACCCACCTGCCGGCCGCGTGCTTGACGGACTTTGCCGGGGTTGGCTTGAATTTCATTGACCAACTCGAACGCATCGACCGCGGTTGCTTTCGACGCCAGCAATTTGTCGTTCCAGAACTGATCGACGAACACGATCGGATCGAACTTCGCCGCCGATGCTTTCGCAGACGCCTCGTTCGCATCATCCAGGGAAACGACGCGAAATAGTGGGAACAGGTACAAGAGCACCAAGATTCCAATTGCGACTGCGAAGCGGGAGATCCATATTTTTTGACGGGAAATCACTCGGAACCTTCTTCGTCAAAGTCACTAAACTTCGATGCATTCCCTTGGTGAACCAACTCAACGGCAACCGGTACCTTTTGCAAAAGGTCGTGGTCTCCCTTGAGATATCGATCGGCGTACTCCGCCGCGGTTTTCGCCATCAGCTTTGGAAACTGCATCCCCGTTGCGGTGATCTTTCCTTCGTGAATCATGGCGACCACATCATCGGCACCGTCAAAACCAAAGATCTTGACTTGCTCTGCTTTGTTGGCGGCTAGCAACGCTTGATAGGCCCCCATCGCCATTGCGTCGTTCCCGCAAAAGACAGCCTTGATGTCTGGGTTCGCCTGCAAAATGGCTTCCATGACTTCCAGCGCCTTAGCGCGATCAAAGTCTGCACTTTGTTGGGCAACCATTTTCAGATCGGGATAGCGATCAACCACACTGTGGAAACCGTCGGAGCGATTCCTCGTGTTGTTGTCCCCCACCAAACCGAGCAATTCTGCATATTCGCCGGACTCACCGACCTCTTTGACGAAGTGCTGTCCAATCGCGACGCAACCGGAATAGTTGTCCGACAGAATTTGCGAAGCCGCAGCGTCCGTCGCATTGATTTCTCGGTCCATGCAAAAGACCGGAACGCCAGCCTCTTTCGCTCGACGCACATTCGCGACCGAACCGTCCGCGTCGGTTGGATTGAAAAGGACAGCGGAATAGCCCGAAGCGATCACGTTGTCGAAATGAGCCGTCTCTTTCGCGGGGTCGTTCTGCGAGTCAAACACCACCGCGTCATATCCCAACTCAATCGCACTGTCGCGGGCTGACTCAGCGAGCACAACAAACCACGGGTTGTTCAGCGTCGAGACAATCACCGCTACCCTCTTGGGAGCATCGGAGTCAGCCGAACCATCAGCGTTTTTCGTTTCATTGCGACATCCACCGATCAGCAGTGCGAACACGCACAATAAACATTTCGCGAATCGGTTGGGTTGCTTGCCTGGGCTCATCGATGAAGTCTCACTGGAAGGTTGATGGGAATGATTGCGGTGTCAAAACACAACGCCGGATTTCAGGATCACGTTCGCATAGGGCGTGCATTCTCCGGTGCGAACAACCGCCTCACTGTCCTCTGTTCGTTGCTTAAATTCGACATGAGAAACCTCGGTGATCTTCGGTGCCATGAGATGAGCTTCGAAGAGTTTCATCATCTGCTCAAACAACAATTGGTTGCGGTCATGCATCTCACTAGCAATCACGATCTCCTCCACCTTCAGCTCGCTCAAGGTTGCATCCAACGTTCGCAGGAATGTCGGATAGCCGTCCTCGATCGCTAAATCAATCCGCTTCACACCCGAAGGGATCGGCAAACCAGCATCGCAAAGCGTGATCGATGCAGTATGCCCGAGCCGGCTGATTTCATAGCACAGCTCGCTGTTGAGTAATCGGGTGCGTTTCATGAAGTTCGCGAAAGATGGAGTGGGTTTGAAAGGTGGAGATGATGCAACAAACGCATTGCAGCAATGCGAAACCACACGACGAATCTCGTCGCGAACTTCGCAAGAAAGCAACGACAAAGGTTTGATTCAGCCGGCGAGAATTCGCGAAGTGACCTCAGCTCTTGTGCGGAATCACTTCGATTTTACAGCATTCATCAAAGTCAGTGACCGTTCCAAACTTGTCGACGAGTTCGTCCAGACTGAATCGATGCGTGATCAAGGATGCAAAGTCGTAACGATTTGATTGCTGATGCAAAATGTTCAGCACGGGCCGCCAATCGGTTCCGCAGTGGAACACTGAATGGATGTGCAAGTTCTTGGAACTGATATGGCGCATGACATCCAAAGCGACAGGTTTGCCGAGGTCGACCCAGTTGCCGACTTCGATGACAGTGCCGCCCTTTCGAACCATTCGAAGTGCTTCAATGAACGCTTCGGGTTCACCGGCGGATTCGATCACCAAGTCAGGGCCGACGCCTTCCGTCATCTCTTGGACCTGAGCGATCCGTTCGTCAGTCGATACCTTTGATGCGTTGATCGTCACGTCTGCGTAAAGGTTCTTCGCTTTCTCCAAACGCAAATCAGACAAGTCGGTCGCGATTCGCAAACCGGCACCGTGAATGCTCGCCATGATCCCGTGAAGGATTCCGAGTGGACCGTTGCCAAGCACCGCGACGGAGCAACCAGGACCAAAGCCTTCGTTGACCGGAGCAAACGGCCCGGCGGCTCTTGCCAAACTGTGATACGCGACGGCCATCTCTTCCACGAATACGGCAACGTCAGTCGACATCTCTTCGGGAACTTTGAACAGGTGTGTGCCAGGCCGAATGAAGATGTACTCCGCAAACCCACCTCGCAAGTAAGGAAGCGTGTCCGCGTTGGGATGCAACCCGTAGGCTTGAATTTGGTTCAGGCACGTTGTGTTGTTGTAGTGTTTGCGGCAGTAGTAGCAGTGCCCGCAATTGACCTCGACGGCGATCGCGACGCGGTCACCGACCTGCAACAGTTGCTTGTCGTAGTCCAAAACTTTCGCGGCGTTGTCGCCAATCTCGACGATCGTGCCGATCACTTCGTGACCACCAACGTATGGGAAGATCGACTTTCCGCGAATCTCGGATGCTTCGCCTTTGAAGATATGCCGATCCGTCCCGCAGATTCCGGACATGTCGACTTTCAAGATGGCCGAGTCGTGATCCACCGTGGGATAGGGATAGGTCCGCATTTCGGTGGCACCAGGCGCTGTCATCGCAACGGCACGCACGGACTCGGGTTTCACTACGCTCATCAATGAGGTCCTAACTGATATCTGAAGAGGAGTACTTTATCGGGGTCGCGCCGATCGATTCCGCCAGCGGGTCGGATGATCGACGATCATGAAGTCGAATAGCTGAAAAGCGAAAATGGGCTCTCGTTGCAAATCAATTTCAGGAGTAACAATACACCAGGAATTCGCACATTCTCCCTCGAAAGCTCGCCAGACTTGCACTATCCTTAGACCATGCAACATTTTGACACACAAAGACCTGAGTTCGCCCCCTACGGTTTCACCTGTGAGCTGTGGGAACCGGTTCCGATGCCGCGTCCGGACCGTCACGACGAGATCGAGATCAACTTTCTCGACTCTGGATCACTGACGTATTTGATTGGTGGCAATCGGATCACGGTGGACGCGCACACTCTCACGCTGTTCTGGGCCGCGGTTCCGCATCAAATCGTCGAGTTTCGCGATGTGACACACTACTACGTCATCACGATTCCATTCGGATGGTTCCTGCAATGGGGATTGCCCGAGAGCCTTCAAACGCAACTGATTTTAGGAAACGTGTTGTCAGGTGACTGTGATTCAACCACAGCGACTCGCGACAAGTTCCTGTTTCAACAGTGGCATTCGGACGTATCGAACGATCCGGAGAACACGCGTGAATTCGTGTTACTCGAACTCAAAGCCAGGCTGCTGCGTTTGGCTCGATCGTATAGCAAGAATCCGGTGCTCTCGTCGGACGCACGAGACGCGAGCCTGAAAAACTCGTCACCGAACCTTGCCAAAGCCGAATTGATGGCGTGTCACATCGCTCGCAACTTCAAATCCCGATTGCAAATCAAGGACATCGCCGAATGCGTCGACCTTCATCCGGACTACGCATCGACTCTGTTTCGAAAGACGTTTGGATTGACGCTGAATGGATTGATCACACGTCATCGCGTCGCCGAAGCTCAACGATTGCTGATCTCGAGCAACGACCAAATCATCGACATCGCATTCGCTGCCGGCTTTGATTCGCTGAGTCGGTTCAATCGCGCATTCAAAGAAGTCACCAGCATGACGCCTCGCGGCTTCCGAAAGGAATGCCGTCTCAACAATCGATGACGCGGAGACTTCGCGTGGCGACAAACATTCGGCCAGTGCACTAGCCGTTTGGAGTTGGCCACGATTCCTTGAACAAAACCGTGGCTAAGAACAGAAACCGTGGCTAACGCCAAGCGGCTAATTCTTGCAATCACAGTCTTACTAGAGACTGGTGCTGCTTTTGAGGACGGGCACGAGCAACGCCATCACGACGGCGAGAACCAAAATCGCCATCACGAGCAACATGATCGGCTCGAGCAATCGCACGAACAAATCCAATCGCCGGAACGTTCGTTTTTCCAACGAATCAGCGATTTCGGGAAGCACTCGGTCGAGCGAGTTGCTTTCTTCGCCGACGCTGATCATTTCCACCACGGAGATGGGGAAATAGCCCGACTGACGAAGCGGTTTCGCGAGGCTTTCACCACTGCGGATGTTCTCACTCGCGTCCGCGATCGATTGGCTGAGCAATCGGTTGCCCGTCGCCGTGCGACTGATATCGAGCGACTTCAGAATCGGAACACCGTTGGCAAGCAGCGTTCCAAGCACGCGGCAGAACCGCGCAACGGAAAGGTTCATCAAAATGTCGCCGAGCACCGGCACCTTCAGCTTGATCTTGTCGAAGAGGTCTTGCCCTTTATCGGTTTGCAACTGTTGGCGGAAGAAGATGATCAGACCGATGGCCAAAACAATCAGGATCCATCCGTAACCTTGCAGGAAGTTGCTGAAACCGAGCAAGGCTTCCGTCATCGCGGGCATTTCACCTTTTTGACGCAGCCGGTCAAACAGCATGTCGAATTTGGGAACGAAGAACACCAACAGAGCGGAGATCACCACACTGCCGATCGTGAACAAGAACACCGGGTAGGCCATCGCACTGACGGTGCGTCCCTTCAGGTCTTCTTGCAGTTCAGTGAACACGCCGACGCGGTCCAAAGCATCTTCAAGAAAACCACCTTCGGTACCGGCACGAACCATGTTCACCGCCATGTCGCTGAAGACACCGGGATAGCGAGACATCGTGTCGCCAATCGGTTCACCGTCTTCGACCCGTCCACGTATCTCGGCAAGCACTTCACCGAGGACCGGCGTGCTGGATTGTTCGCCCAGGATCGTCAAAGAACGGATCATCGGCACACCGCTGCGAAGCAACGAGGCGAGCTGGCCGTAGAAGGTGGCCATGATTTGGCCTTTGACCTTCTTGCGTTTCTTACCAAAGATCGACAAACCCGAACCAGAAGTTTGTTCCGCAATCTTGGTTGGGAACAAATCACGTCCGGTTAGCAACGACGTCGCTTCGCGCTGCGACGCGGCTTCGAGCGATCCTTGGACGCTCTTACCGGTCATGTCTCGGGCGGTGTATTGAAACGTTGGCATGGTTGTCGAACGGCGGGAAGCAGGCGGGCTTGATGGGGAGGGCGCTGGGAGCGTTTCTTAGGTTGGACTCGAAGAACGACGCGTTAAAGAGCTTCGCCCTTGGTCACTCGAAGGACTTCGTCAACACTGGTCACACCAGCGACGACTTTGTCCCAAGCATCCATCCGTAGTGTTCGCATTCCTTCCTTGACCGCCTGGCGACGAATGTCCCAACTGCTAGCGCGGTTCTGAGCCATTTCACGAATGTGTTCGCTGCTGACGAGAAGTTCGTAGATCCCCAAACGACCGGAGTAGCCAACGTTGCGACACTCACGGCAACCGACGCTGCGATAGATTTCTTTGCCTGCGATCTCATCCCAAGGAAAATCCTTCGGCAAATCGTCACGATCAGGCCGGATGGCCTCCTTGCAATGAGGGCACAACCGGCGAAGCAGACGTTGAGCCATCACAGCTTCGACCGTACCGGCGACCAAGAACGGTTCGACGCCCATGTCGACCATCCGCGTGAAAGCACCGGCGGCATCGTTGGTGTGCAGCGTGCTGAACACCATGTGACCGGTCAACGAAGCTTGCGTCGCGTTTTCGGCAGTTTCCAAGTCACGAATTTCCCCGACCAGCACGATGTCAGGGTCATGACGCAGAATACTTCGCAGCGACGCGGCGAACGTCAGACCGATCTTCGAGTGAACCTGGATCTGGTTGATTCCATCAAGCTGATACTCGACCGGATCTTCCGTCGTGATGATCTTGTTTTCAGGACTGCGAATCTCAAGCAAACTGCTGTACAGCGTCGTCGTTTTACCACTACCCGTAGGGCCGGTGACCAAGACGATCCCGTGAGGCAACTTGATCAGCTTACTGAACCGATCGTAGATCTCTTTGGACATCCCGAGTCCTTGAAGATCAAACACCATCGATGATTTGTCGAGGACACGCATGACCAAGCCTTCGCCGTGGATCATGGGGATCACACTCAAACGAATGTCGACTTCACGTCCGTGGACTCGGAGTTTAATACGACCGTCCTGAGGCAATCGCTTTTCGGCGATGTTCAATCGAGCCATGATCTTCAGGCGGCTGATGATTGCCGCTTGGAAACGATTGATCTCCGGAGGAACCGGTTGCGGATGCAGAATCCCGTCGATCCGATAACGAATGACCAAACCATCGGATTGCGATTCGATGTGAATGTCACTGGCTCGCGAATCGACTGCTTCGATCAAAATTTCATTGACCAGCCGAACGACCGAGGCTTCCTGAGCCATCTCCGACAGTTCACTGCCGTCGGTCTCGATGCCCTCCAGCAATTCGACTTCTTCGTCGCCGGCCGCCGCGACCAATCCTTCGACTGTTTCGCTACCGACACCGAGGTGCTTCTTCACCAAACGGCTGATTTCGTTTCGCTCAGCAACAACGGGTACGACCGTTTTGCCGGTCGTCGCGCAGGCTTCGTCGAGTGGATACAGATCAAACGGGTCTGCCGTCGCAACCAATAGAGCGCCATCGTCCCAACCGATCGGGAACATGGAGTGGCGATAGATCAGCTTTTGCGGGAATCCCTCCAAAGCGGACAGATCAATTTCCGACGTGCGAAGGTCGCGAAACTCCAAGCCGACCTCATCTGCGATCGCGGACAGGGCATCTCGCGCCGACACGTACCCCAGGGTCACCGCGTTGTCGACGACCGATTGAGGGTCGCCGTTGCGGCTTTGTTCCAATTGTTGGGGCGTCAGCAATCCGCGTCGTTGCAGAATCTCGCCAGCATGCATGATCATCTTCCTCGTCCTCCGCCTGTTTGTCCGCCGCGACCACCGCGACCTGTGTCTCCGCCACCGCCACGTCCGGTCGTGCCACCACGTCCGCCGAAGCCACCTGGAGTTCCGCCACCACCGCCGAACCGTGATCGGAAGAACTCAATTCGACGCTGAATGTCCTCAGGCGACGAACCGGTGGGTGTCGAGCCGGATGAACTGGTAGATCCACTGCTGGAACCTCCGCTAGTCGATGTTGCCGTGGTGGCTTTGATGCCGAGCATCGACTCCAACGCTTGTTGTAACACTTCTGCACGCACGCCACCTGCGATTGGCATCACGACGGTCTGTTCTTCTTGCTCCATTCCTTGTTGATCCAGAATCTCAACGAGTTCTTGGACCTGCTGGAAGTCTTGAGGTGTGGCAGTCACGACCAAAGCGTTGCTGCGTTCATCAACCGCCACAATGATCTTGGTCGGTTCGCTCTTGGGCTTTTCAGCACCGCCACCGCCGCCGCCACGTCCGCCGCGTCCACCACGGAACGCATTGATGATGTCTTCGGGAGAAGGCTGCCGGCCTCCGCCGCCGCCACCGCTGCTCTGTTCTTGGAACATTTTCTCGGCAAAAACGGCTTTCACGATCGCGGAGACGTCAGAAGCCTCTTGATAAATTACCGGAATCAGCCGGGGCTGCGGAACCGTCCGCACCAACTCGGGGCTTTCTTCTTGGTCGATCTCTCGGATCACCAGCCGAATGAATTCCAGGTCCGCGGGGCTTGCTTGAACAATCAATGAGTTCAAGTGACCGTCGGCAACGATGTTGACGCTGCCACGACTGGTCAGAATGGAACGACTGCTGGAGACTTCCTCGCCGCCTCCGCCGCCCATACCAAGCAGGCCGCCGAGCATTCCGCCACCGAGTCCGCCCATCACGGATTCAGTCAGCGACCCCGAGGACGATTCCGATCCACCGAGGACGCTGGCGATCAATTCTGATGCGACGTCGGCTTTGATGTACTTCAAACGAAAGATGGTCGGCAAGTCGCTGGCCATTCCTGACGATGTGCTGATGGAACTGAGCAATTGTTCAAAGGCATCCAGAGCCTCGCTGTCCTTCGATGCAATCACCAAACCAGCGGGAGTCATTTGAACGACGATTTCAGCACCAGCGTGTGGATTGGCAGAATCATCCTGCAGCAATTTCGGGCCCGCGACTTCGCTTTCGGACTCGTCATCCGAAGATTCCGAGCTATCCGATTCATTGACGTCCAACTCGTCGAAGGCTCGCACCAAGTACTCACCATTCCCGTTCGCTTCGCTTTGATTCCAAGACGCTTCCTGATCCAAATCGCGTTGAAATTGCTGACGGATCGGCTGTGTGTCTCGGCTTCCATCTTGTAGTTGGTCGTCATCACTGGACGTTGGCACGATCACTCGCAATCGATTCTCACGGCCGGTCATTGGCCACAAGCTTTCCAATTGCCGAAGCGTTTGATTCGCTGACGATCCGGTCATTGGCAACACGCGAACGTTTTCACCCAAGCCACCGGCCAATGGATCGTTCTCGAGTTCATCAATCAGACGTTTGACCGTTTCGATTTGCGCCGCCGTTCCGCGAACCCAAAGACGTCCGGTTTCTGGATCGCCATCAACCGTTGGGCCCTGGCCTCCCGTTTCGGTCACGCCAAAGAACTTGTTGATCGTCAGCAAGGCGTTGGCGGGTTCCAAGCGACGCAGGTTGATGATGGCAAAGTTATCGCCGTCACCCTCGAGTTCAGCAATCGTGTCGGAGATCAACTGCTGAGTCTCGGGACGAGCCGATGCGACGATGACGCCACGTTTGGTGTCCAGAGCAATGCGAGTTTCCGGTGTTCCGGCCAGCATCGTTTGCAAAACGTCAAATGCGGTCTGCAGGTTTGCTGATGCAACCGAGTGCGTTTTCAATACGGGTCTGACAATTTCAACTTCTTCTGCGTCTTCGCTGCCGGGCATTGCCTTGTCGGCTTTGGTGAAGATGCTCTTCAACAACGACAATTTCGCGGGCGATCCCGTCGCGAAAACTCGGTCGCCGTAGAACGAAACCGAGATACGCAGGTCTTCGCCGAGGTTCTCACCCGGTTCCAAACCAACCAACGGACGCGCGACTTCCAAAATTTCTTCCGCAGCTCGATGCTCCAACGCAATTTCGACGACGCTCGATTGAGCTTCCTCGGCGGCGGACAAAACGGTCTCGATGATACGCAGCTTGCCGACCGTCTCCGTCACGACGACTTGGCGAGCTCCCGCCAAGACATTGATGCGTCCCCAAGGCCCGATGATCTGTGACAACTCTTCGCGAGCTTCATCTGGGGACAATCCTCCCAAAGGAAACACGCAACGAACGATGTCGCTGTTTCCGCGTTGATCGAACGTGTCCGGGGTTACCAATTCGGCCATTTCGCTGATCAGCTTTTCCGCGTTCTCCGCTTCCAAGTCCACCAGCAACAGCATGCGACCTCGACGAACAACGGCCCAGCCACGATCGAGCAGCAGCCGGTTGATCAAATCCAGGCCTTCGCCAACGGAATAGGTTTGAGTTGGATCGGTGAAATTGACCGTTCCAGCCGGCGCCGAATCCATCTGCAATGACAAATCGGCTTGCTCAGAGAACCAACGAAGGACATCGCCCCAAGGTGCTCCTGAGAAATTGAATTGCAATTCTTTGTCGGAGTTCGTGGCAACGCTCGCGTTTGCGGAGGCTGCTTCGGACGCAGTTGCCTCCTGGGCGGCGGCGTGTTGTGCCCCCGAGCTCAGGACGATCATCCCAGCCAGAGCGGCACCGCGAAGGGCCCATTTGGCACGCTGGCTTCTTCGAATCACGGTCCGGAAAGAGCGAGCCTCCACTTGCGTGGGGTTGCATCCTCGGGTTGACCAAGCAGTAGCGGCTTGCGTCGCGTTGGAAACAATTCGATTCATTTCGATAGATAAGATGTGGGACCGAGCTGGGCGAAGTAAAAATCGTTTGCCTGGAAACTCGGGTGCCAGGATAGTTGCCGGAAAAGCGATCGGACGAGCAAATGGTCTCGTTCCGTATCGAACTAACCCTTCGGGGCCACAAAAGTTCCGACCGAGAGCGTTCCGGATTGATCGAAACCGCCGAATGTACCGATCATTCCAGCCCGGATCCCTCACTTGGCCGGGATCCAAGGCCGTTTGGGTTTGCCAACACCTCAAACCTGCTATGCTGACGCCGTGCCTTTGATGGCCCCAATTCATCCGAACTGACACCATTTAGCAGCATGCTGACCAAGCAACGAAAACTGATCCTTTCCGAAACCCAACGCGACATGATGCGGGCCGCCGGCCAAGCGAATGCGGCGCTACTGGACTACGTTCGGCCACACGTCAAACCGGGGATCACGACGGGCAAGATCGACCAAATGATCCACGATTGGACGTACGGTCATGGTTATCGCGCCGCCACGCTCGGGTACCAGAAGTATCCCAAGAGCTGCTGCACCAGCGTCAACGAAGTGATCTGTCACGGAATCCCGGACGATTACGAGTTGAAAGAAGGCGACATCATCAACGTCGACATCACGACGGTGGTCGATGGCTGGCACGGTGACCAAAGCGAAACGTTCTTGCTGGGCGAAGTCAGCGACGAAAAACGAGCCGTCACCCAGTGCGCCTTTGATTGCATGCACTTGGCCATCGACGCTCTGACCCCCGGTTGCCGAGTGGCAACGATTGGCGAGGCCGTGGTGCCGGAAGCCGAAGGCCGCGGATTCACCGTCGTTCGCGAATATGTGGGTCACGGATTGGGTAAACAGTTTCACCTGGATCCATCGATTCCACACTTCCCGAACCGCCAAAGCCGAATTGATCGGTTGTTCCCGGGAATGTGCTTCACGATCGAGCCCATGATCAACGCCGGATCGCGGTACACCCAATGCGACAAAGCGGACGGATGGACAGTCCGAACCCGTGACGGACGTCCATCGGCACAGTTCGAGCATTCGATCTTGATGACCGAATCAGGCCCAGAAATCCTGACTCAAACCAAGGACGGTCCCCAAAAAGGACACAAGTTCTAAACGGGCCGCGGCATTTGGATTAGCCGTTTGGGCATCAGCCCTGGTTTTCGAGGCGATCCAGTTTGTTGACGCGGGTATTTGGGCTGTTTTCGCGTACAGCACCTCTGTTGCTGCGGCTTGCCGATTGAGTCGTCAATAAGGATTTAACGCATGTAGGATGGGCACTCATGCCCGTCCAAGTTGCGGATGTCGGCCAAGAGTGGCCAACCTACAGTAGAATCGACAAGCCCATTGCCAACGGGCGAGGTTCGCAAGATGTCACGAACACAGCATTTAAAAACTGCGTGGCGATTGTTCGAAAGGAATCGTGGGCGACGCTTACTCGATCGAAAATGCCAACTCGGCATAAATTCAGAGGCAAGCCCACCTGGACCTGCGTCACTAACGCACGCCGCTTAGTTTTCGTCAGCTGATTGCGGCGGAGGCTCGAAAGCGAATTCCTGCCACTTGATCGCTTTGTCCATCGGGACGATCTGCAGGATCAGGAAGCCGTTCTGATACAGCCTCACCGTTCCGGTCGATTGGCTGACCACGACCGAGACCGCTTTGGTCTTCCGCGTGATCGCGGCGGCAGCCCAGTGTCGCGATCCAAGTCCCTTTGTCATCTTGAGGTCTTCGTGTGAAACCTCCAGCATCTGACGGCTTCGTTCGATGATGCCATCGGAGGTGACCACAAAGGCACCATCAAGCTGGGCAATCTCCTTGGCATCTTCCTGGACCTTGGGGTCGAGGATGTTGCGGTGCTTTTTGTTGTATCCGCGAAAAGGGTCCGCTCCGCTATCACTGGCGTGCTCCAGGACTCGGCGGTGATCTCCAACCACAAACATCGTTCCGACGGCTTTGCCTTCGCGGCCCTCTCGGCCAATTTGAGATGCCAAGTCGACGACGGCTTTGATCGTCTTCAGCGGAACGCTGCTTTCGAGCGTCTGCAGATCGCGAACGGTGAATCGACGCATCCGCTCATCAAGTTGCAGGTGACTGATCGAATCCAATCGGCCTTGTTGGAACCCGCTGTACACCGCGACGACTTCGCCGTTGGTTTTGATCAGCTCGTCCGCGGCGGCTTCCAACAAAGCTTCTTGCAACCGTTCCAGCAGCGGAGCCTTTTCTTTGTTCAGTGCCAGCGGTTTCAGTCCAGCCTCTGCAGCCCCGTCCAAATCGCCGATCGTGTCGACGGCGACGATGACCACGTTCTCGTTGGCTTCGGTCAGTTCAGAGATTCGTTTCCAATCGGTGCTGCCATCGAGCAACAACAAAAGCGCATCCGCGTTCCGATCGGCTCGAAGTGCGACGGCGGCCGAGATCATCGCGGCATTCTGCTTGGTCAAACGTTGCGTGGCCATCGAGTCTTCAGCGGCTCCGGATTCAATGCGGTCGACCAAGGGGAACAATCAGTGTTCACCACTTTAGTCCAACCGAGTCCGCATCCAAAGAGGACCGAGACCGTTTGAGGCCCGTTTTAGCCCGACTTTTGCGTCATTTCCGGTCGAGCGTCACCGATCGGTGCCATCGGTCTGACACGCCGCCTATGCGAATTCGATTGCGTTGTCGCGCGCCGTGGCGTCACCGGCCGACTCGTTCGTTTCAGTGTGTTCAATCAAACCACATTGTTCCAACACGATCGTCATGTGCATGTCATGACGCCGGCTGACCTTCAACAACACCACGTCGTCATCATCGGCTTCCGCGTGAATGGAGTGAGTCAGCCATCCGCGAATCAATCGAGGTGAGGAGCCACATTGCAGAACGTGCCCGTCGCTTCCCAATCCCCATGACAGCGGCGACCAAGGTGTGGCGGGAGTCAACAACCATCCCTCGTCTCCACGACGCAATCGCAAGCAACTTTTCGCGGGAAAGGGACCGACGGCACTTTGTGCAAACACGATCACACCGCGTGGATCCGGTGTCGCGAATCCGGGCCAGATTCTTGCCAGGACCGGGTCCAGCAACATCGTTCGGTAGAACTTCACCCGGCGAGCGGCCCAGCGAAAGATCAATGCGGCAACGAACAAAATTGCGAAGTTGAATACGGTCGCCAGAGTGGGACTCAGCGCGTACACGGCCATCAAAGCCGCACAAAGCGATTTGTTGCAGACCTCAAAGATGGCATCGACGGTCGGAAACGGAGTCAGCCAAACCAGAAACTCGAAGAAGAATTTGACGCCGTTGATCACCAGCATGTTGACCGTCATCGCGACCAGCAACAACGCGTTGGCGGTGAAGCTGAAAATCCCCGCCGTATAGACCGGCATCGCTTCGGCCGCCAACTGAGCCTCGTCGGTTCCAACCGATTCCGCGGTCATCGAAGCGGTGATTTTGATCGCCAACAAAATCACGATGACCGAATACGCTTCCAACTGATCCATCGCCTGAGCAAACGGTTTGCTGACCTTGGACAACCGAGGAACGCTGGTCAAAACCGCCAGCACGGAAAAGACCGCGAACAGCGGAACGCTGCGAAGTGGCCCGGCTGATCCCAACAGCGCGTTGTCGGTGATCCAGTCCGGTCCCCAGAGCGACAAACCCGATAAACAAGCCACGCCAAAAAAAGGCGATAGTGCCAGCGGAGCGAGCGGACCCAACCAATCCGCCAGGTGCAACTGATCCGCCCAAGCCGTCGCGGCGGCGATGTCCCGCGTGTCGAATTCGCCTTCCAGAGCATTCGGTACGTCATCGGCGTCAACTGCGGATCGGGTTCGAGAGAGAGCGTCCGATTCCATCTCAGCGGTCTCATCGCTTGCCGCCTCGGCACGATCGCTCTGCCCGGTGGCTTGAACAGCCAACCCGATGATCAGCAACACGGCCAATGTCACTTTTGCAATCCAACTCATCTCATTCCCTTCGGACTTCTCAATCAAACCGTGGGCTGGTAGCGTTTCGCATCATGAACAACGACGAAGTGAAACCTCAGCACCTCTATTTGACCGGCTACCGCGGGTGCGGCAAAAGTACGCTTGCGAAACTTTTAGCGCAGAAGCTGTCGCTGCCAGCCGTCGACTTGGACGATGTGATCGAATCGACCGCAGGAAAATCGATCGCCGAAATCTTCGCGGAGGAAACCGAAGTCGGTTTTCGCGACCGGGAAGAAGCCGCGTTGGTGCAGGTTGCCAAGCGACCGACACACGTGATCGCACTCGGCGGAGGCACCATCCTTCGCGAAGCAAACCGGAACATCATCGCAGGCTCCGGCTGGTGCGTTTGGCTGGACGCGGAACCAGAAATCTTGGTTGCACGTTTAGCGGGTGACGAGACCACTGCCGATCGTCGACCTTCGCTGACTGATCAGTCGGTGTTCGATGAAGTCCAATCAGTGATGACGAAGCGTGAACCGCTTTATCGTGCGTCGGCGAACTTGCGAGTTAATACCAGCCACCGGACCATGGACGAGATCTTGGCGGAGGTTTTGAAGGCTTTGCCGTCCAGCATCGGACGAGCCCCGAACTAGACCCAGATCGACGGTCTTGGAAGACCATCGTACGAGGCGGGGTTGTACGATGGTCTTCCAAGACCGTCGCTGGAGCGTGGATTCGACGGGTTTGGGAACCCATCCTACGGTCTAGACGTCAATTTCGCTGGCGTCTTCGGCTCGTTCCATGATGAAGCGGAACCGGGCCGATGCGTCGCGTCCCATCAAATCGCTGATCGTGCGATCGGTTTCCAAGTGGTCATCGATCTCGACCTTCAACAAAGTCCGCTTGGTCGGATCCAGCGTTGTGTTCCAAAGAACCTTGGGCATCATCTCCCCCAATCCTTTGAAGCGTGTGATCTCTGGCGTCGCTCGACCATTGTGCTCGGCCAAAATTCGCTCACGATCTTCTTCGTCGGCTGCCCAAAACGTTTCTTTGCCGATGTCGATTCGATACAGCGGCGGAACCGCGATGAACAATCGACCGTCCGCGATCAAGGCTGGCATGTGACGGTAGAAGAACGTCAGCAACAACGTTGTGATGTGGTGACCATCGCTGTCAGCATCGGCCAGCAAGATGATGCGGTCATAACGCAAGTTCGCCAGGTTAAGCGACGGACCGATGCCGCAGCCCAGGGACGCGATCATGTCCTGAATTTCTTTGTTGTCCAGAATCTTCTTCAACGTCGCCGACTCGGTGTTCAGCACCTTTCCTCGCAGCGGGAGGATCGCTTGGCAGTTCCGGTCGCGGCCTTGCTTGGCACTCCCGCCTGCCGAGTCACCTTCGACGATGAACAACTCGGACTTGCCTTTGCCACCGGACACGCAATCCGAAAGCTTGCCTGGCAACAACGTTCGCTTCGAACCACCTTTTCGCGAAACCGCTTCGCTAGCGGCACGCGATGCGGCGCGGGCTCGGGCGGCGGCGACGATCCGCGCGATCACCGCGTCGGCGACCGAGGGATTGTTGTTCAGCCATTGTTCCATCGCACTTCGGACACCTGATTCAACCAACCCGTGAGCTTCGGGGTTATTCAAGCGATCCTTCGTTTGACCTTGGAATTGAGGCTCGGAAACAAAGATCGAAACAATCGCGATCAATCCTTCGCGAATGTCTTCGTGCGTGATCTTCACACCGCGAGGCGTCAGACTGTGCGTGTCGATGTGGTTTCTAACCGCTTTGACAACGCCGCCTCGAAAACCGTTTTCGTGGGTGCCGCCGCTGCCGGTTGGAATCCCGTTGACGTAGCTGCGTACATGTTCGTCAGTCGATTCCGTCCACTGTAATGTGACTTCCACCCGGTCGTCATCGTCAACTCGGTAGGTGAACGGTGCTTCGTGAATGGTGCGAGCCTCACGTTCCTTGATGACTTTCCCGAGGTAATCCACGATGCCGTTTTCATGCAAAAACGTATCGCGGGTCTTCGCGACTTCGTCGATGTAAGTGACCTTCACACCGCGATGCAAGAAGCTGGCCGTTTCCAACCGCTGCTTGATCGTGTCGCCGTTGAACGTCGTTCGCGGAAAAATCGTTGGGTCGGGCGTGAACGTGATCGAGGTTCCCGTGCCACGAACGGTGCCACGGAGTTTCTGCAGCTTTGAAGTCGCTTGGCCTCGACTAAAAGCCATCCGGTATTGGACGCCATCACGTTTGACAATCGCGACGAGTTCTTTGCTGAGCGCGTTGACGACCGACGCACCGACACCGTGCAGACCGCCAGACGTCTTGTAGTTGTCGCCTTCGAACTTGCCGCCGGCGTGCAAAACAGTCAGCACCATTTCCAAGGCAGATTTCTTTGTCTTGGGGTGCTTGTCGACGGGAATCCCACGACCGTTGTCGCTGACCGAAATCGTTTCGCCGTCTTTATGCAGAGTCACCGTGATCTCAGACGCGTGACCGTTCATGGCCTCGTCGACGGAGTTGTCAACGATCTCCCAAATCAAGTGGTGAAGACCAGCCGAGCCGACACCACCGATGTACATGCCGGGACGCTTGCGGACAGGCTCGAGGCCTTCCAGCGCGGTGATGTTTTTGGCGTTGTATTCTTTCGGTGCAACGGACATGAAGTGAAGACGTTGAAAGTCGAAGGATTGATTGAGTGAATGCGTTCAGGCTGGCCGCCCGAACAACGCTTGGCCACGCGAAATTGCGTCAGTCTTCAAAAACCGGAGGCGGCTCGATTGGGTCGCGAACGATCTCCGCGATCTTGCCGTTCTTTTGCAGCTCGATGCCGCGTCCGCCGCGTGATGTCGTTCGGTACTTGGCCGTCGAAACCGTTTTCTTCGCACCACGATTGGTCACCACGTTCAGCAAATCGCGGTCACCCGTCGAAGGCTTGAATCCGAGCAACTTGTCGCTCGCCGCCAACTTCAACAGCAGCACACCTTTGCCGGCGCCGGACAGATAGTTGATCTCATCGGCTGGACACACCATCGCTCTTGCGTCCGCAGAGACCGCCAAAACGGTTTCGGTTCCCGCGATTGGAACAACGTCGACGATGCTGGCCCCTGGCTTCACGCGAGCGAACTTGCGGCCGGCACGCGTCGACGGTTCTGCAAATGGCTGCAAACCGAATCGCAAGGCATACCCATCCGTCGATGCGGCAAGTGCGTGCGTCGCAGGATAGTACTGGCCTTTCGGGTCTTCGCTGATATCACCAAGAATTCGCGGATCCATCGAGAGAGCCGCGATGATTCGTTCGCCGTCTTTGAATTTAAAGAGCTTCTGAATCGGCTCGCCAAATCCTGTTGACGCAGGAATGTCGATCATCCGAGCGGTGTAGCACACGCCCAAGCTGCTAAAAAACGCGAGCGTGGAACGCGTGTTTCCAGCGACGCACGCCAGCACCGCATCGCCTTGACGCAGACGACTCTTGGACGGATCCGCGATCTGTTTTTGCCGTTTGACCCAGCCGTCGACGGTGACCATCACATGGCAATCTTCGGCGACGATGAAGTCCTCTTCGGTGTACTCCACCTCTTCCGTCGGCACCACGATTGTGCTGCGTCGGCGACCTGCGGGAGTGTTGCCGTAGTCTGAGATCAGTGACTGCAGTTCTTCTTTGATGATCGCCCAACGTCCGGACGACGTGTAGTCGTCGCGGTCATCGGCGAGCAACTTGTTGATCTCGTCGACGCGTTTGCGTTTCTTCTTCAGTTCGTCCAGCACGACGTTGATTTCCAATCTGGCCAAGCGATACAGCTTCAGTTCAAGAATCGCATCGGTTTGTTCCGCGTCGAGTCCGTTCGAAGCTTGCCTCTTGCGACGTGCTTGGGCTGGCGTCAGTTCTTTGACTGGGAACCGCTTCATGATCTTTTCCGCCGCGTCGGCTTTGCCTTCGCTGCTGCGGATGATTTTGATGATCTCGTCGAGAGCATCGAAGATCAAAGCCAAGCCTTCGAGGATGTGAATCCGTTTCTCGAGGGCTCGTAATTCGTTCGTCAATCGCGCGGTCAGCACATCCAAACGGAAGTGCAAGAAGTACCACAGGATCTCTTTCAAACCGAGACGCTTTGGTGCACCGACTTCTGGATTTTCCGTCGGCGTCAAACAAGTCAGGTTGACGTTGAAATTGGTCTGCAGCGGAGTGTGCTTGTAGAGATACGCGAGCACCTTGTCGGCGTCCGCGTTCTTTTTCAGCAACAGATCGACCCGAATGTCTTCGGTCGACAAGTCGCGAACTTCTTGCACGAGAGGCAACTTGCTGCTGTAAACCAGCTCGGCAATTCGCTCCACCATCGCGGCTTTGTTGACGCCAAATGGGATCTCGGTGATCCGGAGCGTGTCGCCCGTGCGAGACTTCTCCGCAACCTCAGCAACGCCACGCAGCTTGATCGTGCCCGTTCCCGTCGCATAGATTTCGCGAAGTTCTTCTTTGGTATTGGTGATGTGCCCGCCCGTCGGGAAATCGGGACCTTGAATCGCGTCTCCGGCGACCAATTGGTAGTCCTTGATTTCTGGATTGGCCAGCAACTTCAAAAGCGCGTTGCAAACCTCTTTTAAGTTGTGCGGCGGGATGTTCGTCGCCATACCGACCGCAATTCCCGTCGCTCCGTTGACTAGCAAGCTGGGAACACGTGACGGCAGCACGACGGGTTCTTCGCGGGTGCCGTCGTAGTTGGGTTTGAAGGCCACCGTTCGGCTGGACAGATCCGCCAGGACCTCCGACGCGATTGGCGTCATGCGGCACTCGGTGTATCGCATCGCAGCGGCGTTGTCGCCGTCGATGCTGCCGAAGTTTCCGCTGCCGTCGATCATCGGCATCCGCAGCGAAAACGCTTGGCTCATCCGAACCAGTGCTTCGTAAATCGAACTGTCACCGTGGGGGTGATAGTTACCCATCACGTCGCCGACGACCTTCGCACACTTTCGGTGCTTGGCCGTCGCGTCGAGCCGCTGCTGCGACATCGTGTACAAAATCCGCCGCTGAACCGGTTTGAGCCCATCGCGGACATCCGGCAGCGCTCGGCTGGTGATGACCGACAGCGAGTAATTCAAATAGCGATCTTGGGCCGCGAATCGCAGCGGAATGTTCTGAATCTCCGCCAACAGCGATTCATCGAACGGATCGGCTTTGCCCCGTTTGGAGCGACTGGATGCGGAACTGGATGTTTTGCGACGTTTCGCCACGCGGAATCAACCTAAATCGTTGGGGACGTTCGTTGTGAGGAGCTGAGAACAGGAAGCGGATGAAAAGCGGACTTGCAGATCAGCCTGCGAGTTTGGGGGTTATAGCGACCGCGGGGTTGTTAGCGAAACCGCGGATTACTGCGTTTGATTCGCATCGGTCGCCGAATTGGTTTGGAAAAGCTCGTCTGAGCTGGGCGAAACGTGCCTGCTGGGCGAACTTCCCCAACTGTCGCGATCATCACGCCGCAACAGTATCGGCTGTTTTTCCTCTCGATTCGCGTCGAAACCAAAAGCCAGACACCTGGTCCGTCGTCGTTCGAGGAGGAACGCGAGATGAAGCGAAATTGGAAAGCAGCCGTAGCGACGGCCCAAACAATCGCCACACAAGTCACCCGCCGCTCACGCACCGTAGCAGCGATCGCCATTGGCACCGCCAGCATCACCTTGCTGGCTCCCGCCGCGATGGCACAAGGCGAACACATCGTCAGCTCGCGAGTCGTCAGCGACACCGTCGTCGGCACCAGCGAAGCCGGCGGCTGTGCAAGCGGTGATTGTGGTGGAGCGACCGGCGAAGTCGCCGTGCAAGGCCGCGAGTATGGACAGCCCGACCTGTTCTACAACTACTACACACAAGGCCCGGCCAACGCAGCGAACGCACAAATGTACGTGTCGCCTGTGCCGGTTCCTCCAAATGTCGGGCAGACCTACCTGACGTATCAGCCTTTCTACCCCCACGAAATGCTTTATTGGCACAAAGACCGCTACCACAACTATTATGACAATGGTCGTGGAATGAACCGAACTCGAGCGATCTATTACAGCCCACCGGTTCGTCAAGCTGCCAGCAATTTCTACTGGAACACGTTGCGTTTGCCTCGCTGATCCAGCCACCTGACTCATTGGTAGAACGGACTCCCCCTGTCCGTTCGTCGCAGCGAATTGTTGCTACCAAATCCACCGTCCTCGAGGATCCCCGAGCCATGAAACGCATCGTCCTTTGTCTCGCCGCCTTGGCTGCTTTCAGCGGCTTGGCCGGTTCAACCGAAGAAGCCCAAGCTGGTGACCCGTACGCGGTGACCCAAGTTTGGAACCACAACTTCGCTCAAACTCGTGCCTGGCACGGAAACTACTACTACGCACCGTACGGGCAACCGACGGCACTGGTCGTTCCGCCAACCGCTCACCTTCGACAAACGTATTCGTGGGGCGTCAGCCAAAACACGAATCACCCGATCTACCACCAGTACGGTCGCAGCGCCAGCACACCAGGTGCGGCTGCTCCGGGTCGTTTCCAACCGACGCCGAACTGGCCAAGCCACACGGACCAATTCGGCGTGTACTACGTCCGAGGCCCTTGGTGAGCAATCACCTTGTGTGACACGAACAACTGCTGATTCACTAGTGCGGCTTTGACCGTTTCCAGCATCAGCAATGACGACATTTCGGGACGGTGTTCCCGCCGAGTCGCCTCGTCCGGGGGTGATTTGGCGGAGACACCGTCTCGTTTTCTATGCGCGAAGCGAATCATTCGCTCCAGTTCGACCTTCAAACATCGCGGCATGCGCTGACTAGTAGCGACGCGGTGGCCTCACGCAGCATCGTCCGAATCCCCCACATCCGGCGCATTCGGCAAATCTCTCTCAGACCGCCTGTCCTTCCGTCGCTGCAGGACGGTTGTTCAGTGCCCCGGCTGCCGACACGTCGATCGCGACCTAGGTTTCAGTGTCACAATCCAGCGATTGCGCAATTGATCGCGTTCGACACCGAACCGAAAAAATGCCATCGGACATTTGATTGACAGTCCGAGCGTCGAAGAGTGGACCAAACAGGCCGACTTTGCCGATGAGAAGATTGTTGGATTGAGACGAAAGCCTTTTCTGTCTCACAAATTCACGTGTTCCTTGGTGCGTCATGGCTCGTTTGCAATCATCGATCGGATTAGTCACCGGTACCGACATCGTCGGGACCGTCGACCAATTGATGGCGATCAATGCGCAACCGCGCGACCGAATTTTGGCCAAAACAGAAGAACTGCTCGGCCAACAGCAACAAATCGCTTCGCTGACCGCATCGGTCATCGGTGTGCAACTGGCGGGTGATGCGCTCGGTTCGTCCGCGCTGTTCAGCAGCAAGAACGCGACGACATCCAACGAAGACGCTCTATCGGTTTCGACACGCGATGAAGTCACCAATGGAAGCCACTTGGTACGAACGCTGCGTACCGCTGCCACGCACAGTGTTTCCTCCGCCCAAAGCTTCAGCTCATTCGACGAAGCGTTGAGCCTGGCGGGTTCGCTCACGATCAAACCCAGCGGTTTTGTCGACACCAAAGTCAGCCTTTCGCAACTGAACAATGGTTTGGGCGTCGAGGGCGGATCGATTCGATTGACCGACCGCAGCGGTGCATCGGCAGAAGTCGATCTTTCGCAAGCTCGAACAGTCGACGATGTTCTGCAAGCGATCAACGACGCTGACGTTGGCATCCAAGCCACAACGTCCGGCGGAAAGATCAAGCTGATTGATCAGACCGGCCAATCCATCAGCAACCTAAAAGTCGAACAACTCGGCACCGCGGAAACGGCAGCCGATCTTGGATTGCACGGAATCGACGTCGCCGCGAACAGCGTTGACGGCAACGACATCCCGTTGCCCGATGGCGTCGATTCACTGAACGGAGCCAGCCTCTCGCAACTGGGTGGCGGCAATGGGCTGGGCACGCTCACCAGCCTGGACATCCAAACCGGTGACGGCACATCCGCCAGCATTGATGTCTCCGGTGCAACATCGCTCAACGAAGTGATCGACGCGATCAACGGCAGCGGACTCGATGTCATCGCCCGAATCAACGACGCCGGCAACGGTTTGCGAATTCGTGATGTGTCCGGTGGTCCCGGCACATTTGAAATCAGCTCGTCAGACGACACCGCAACCAGCCTTGGTGTCGCCGCATCGACGACCGACGATATCGTCGTTGGCAAAGACCTGAACCTGCAATCGGTAACGCTCGAAACAAAGCTCTCTGAACTGAACTCCGGCGACGGTGTCGGATCGGGCAGCTTCACGATCCGCGACAGCAACGGTGCAGTCGGCGGTATCAACTTGGCCGTTTCTGAGATTGAAACAGTCGGTGAACTGATCGATGCGGTCAACGCGTTGGACATTGGCGTCGAAGCAGCTTTGAACGAATCCGCCGACGGCATCGTGATCACCGACACCGCGGGCGGCGCCTCATCGTTGACGATCACCGATACCGGCGAAGGAAAAGTCGCAGCCAACTTGGGATTGGCGGGCACCGCCGACGCGGGAACCAGTTTGGTCGGTAGCGAATCGCTGACGATCGAAGTCACCGAAGACGACACGCTCGAATCCATCGTCGAAAAAATCAACGCATCTGATCGCTACGCCGATGCGTCGGTCGTGTCGAACTCGGACGGCTCCTATTCGTTGCAAATTCGCAGCAAAAAGGGCGGCGAAGTCGGACGCATCTCCGTGAACCTGGACGGCGTTGACCTGAACCTCCGAACAAATTCAAAGGGACAAGACGCCCTGATTTCCATCGCCACCGACGGCGGTACCGAACGCTTCATGACGTCGACCGATGGAGTCTTCGAGGACGAAATCAGCGGATTGAACCTGACGGTCAAAGAATTGTCCGAGGATCCGATCACCGTCAACGTCGATGACGATCCTGACACGATCGTTTCCGCCGTCAAACGTTTCGCCGATCAATACAACAAACTGATCGAAAACATCGAAGAGGTCACTTTCTTCGACGCCGAAGCAAACGAAGTCGGCCTACTATTTGGGTCCACGGAAACGCTCCGCATTCAAAACGGCTATTCACGATTGCTGACCGGCACCGTTCCGCTGAGCAGTGGAGACTCGATTCGTTCGTTCAGCCAAATCGGCGTTCGAATGGATGAAAACGGTGAACTGCAAGTCGACGAAACAAAACTCAAGGCGGCTCTCGCAAATGACATCGACGCGGTCGAGCAATTCTTCAACAAGACCAACGATGACGATGAGAACATCGGCATGGTCGGGCAACTGAAGAAGCTTGCTGACACCTACGCCGGTGCGGACGGCGGAATGCTGATTCGCAAAACGCAAACGCTCAGCGCCCACATCGAACGCAACGACTCACGCGTCGAATCGATGAACGATTTGCTGGAATCACAACGGGAACGTTTGCTGAAACAGTACTACGACATGGAACAAGCGATCGCGAAACTTCAGGCGAACACATCGTCGATAGGCGCGATCGAGTACATCGGCCCCGTTGGATCTGAGTGATCAAGTTCGCCGCAGCGATTAGCTTCTGCTAAAGGCGGCTGAGCATCACGACCACGCGTGCCGCGATCGCTTCGCTGCGACCGACCGCGTCGACGCCTTCGCCCGTCTTCGCCTTCAACCCCACTTGCTCGATCGTGGTTTGAAGCATTTCAGCAACCACGGCCCGCATCGAATCAATGTGCGAAGCCATCTTTGGTTTCTGAGCCAGGATCACGGCATCAACGTTGTTGATTTCGTAGCCGGCAACCTGTACGCGCCGAAGAGCCTCCTGCACGAAGTCGCGACTGTCTCGCCCGCAATTTTCGTCGGCATCATCGGGAAACAACCGCCCAATATCCGGTCCCGCAATCGCGCCCAACAAAGCATCGGTCACGGCATGCAACAACACGTCAGCGTCGCTGTGGCCAATCGCATGGAATTCGCCCGGAACATCCACGCCTCCAACCCGCAGCGGACCAACTGGGCCCAACCGATGCGAGTCGTATCCAAGGCCGATTCGAAAAGCGAGTGGTGGCGTTTTGGTCATCAATGGAACCGTCTGAAAATCTCATGGGCCGTTTGGGCGTTCGCCCCGGTTGGCCGAGGGACGGTGGCTGGTGCCAAAACAGCGAAAATGTCGGAAGCAAGTTGAACGGGCAGCCTCGCTCTTCCGCTGAAAGCCTAATCCTTGAACAAGAACAAACCATCCCCCGAGTTCTTACGTAACTGCCGAGCAAGGCTCGGTATCGCCCCCTTTGTCGCTCATTTTTGATCCACCACGGGCCTTTCGCGAAAGCGCCCGATTTGGTGTGCTTTCTAGCTCATTCGAACGTTCTCTATCCTCGGCTTTTCGCATGTTCGCTTTCTCGAACCCACTTTTTCGACGTTCGCGCAGACCAGCGACCGCTCTGACCACCACAATGCTGATCGCCGGATTGAGCCTGAGCTGCCAAACGGGGTTGATCGGCCAAGCCTTCGCCCAGCCCCCAGGAACGGAAGGGGCCGCCAGCGAGCCGGAATCTGCGGCTCCCTCGAACGACGCCGCGCCATCGACCGACGGGGTCGACGGCGGGCGAATCAAAGATGATCCCGAGATGATCGCGAAAACGATGGCGGAGATGCCGGAGGACATCCGGAAAGACGCGGAAGAAATCTACGCGGAATTCCGGTCCACTCACGAAGAGCTGCTCGAGTCCATGTTGAAGCTTCGCGAGATCCACATTCGGTTCAACAACGACGTCGATCGCAGCCGCGAAGCCACAAAGGCTTTCCGAGAACAACAGCACAAGACATGGGACTTAATGCAGAAGCAAATGGAAAACTCGGTCAAGGTTTTTCGTTTGCTACCCAGCCCCGAGGCGGCCAGCTACATGGTCACGATGGTTCAGCACCATTTCGACAATGACATCTACGACCGGACAACGTTCGAAGCCGCAGCGAGATTGATCGACATCGGTCAAAACTATCGCTACCTCTTCCTCACCGCCGCTCGTGCCGGCATCTCCACCGGCAACTTCGAAACGGCCCGAAAGGTGTACGAATCGCTCCAGCCCGACGAACTGGAGAAGGTCGACATGGCCAACAAACACTTCCTCGATTTGCTGGAGAAGCAATACAAGGAAGAAACGGAGCGGATGGAAAAGATTGACCGCGACGCGTTGCCACAAGTCCTCTTCAAAACCACACGAGGCGACGTGTTGATCGAGCTCTACCCCGGCGAGGCTCCATCAACGGTTGCCAATTTCATCAAGCTTGTCGAAGAAGGCTTCTACGACGGCATGGATTTCTCGCAAGTCGTTCCCAACATGCTTGCCTTGTCAGGTGATCCGACCGGAGACGGGCGCGGCAACAGCGGCAAGTTCCTGATGGACGAACACGACAACGAGAACTCGCACCATGCCCTTCGCGGTTCGGTCGTGATGGCCAAAATTCCGATGGGCGAAGGCCGCTTCATCGAAAACTCGGCCAGCTCTCAATTCGCAATCTTCTTTCTGCCTGTCACATCGGCATCCAGTCAACAAACCGTTTTCGGCCGAGTCATCGAGGGCATGGACCGGGTCAGTGCCATGCGCCGGAAAGATCCTTCCAAGACCGACGAGAAGAAAATTCAGCTACCACCCGATGCAATCATCTCCGCCGAAGTCGTTCGCAAAGGACCGGAATTGCCCGAACCAGAGTACGTCGACGTGGAAGCGGAGCTGCGAAAAGCCGAGGAAGCTGGTCTGATCAAGCGAAAAACGCCGGCCAAATAGGCGATCCGTCGCCGGAATTGTTGGGTGAAGCCCGCCATCCGTTGGTTCGCACCTTCCACCTGGGTTAGACTGTCACCAACACAACGCTGGCTCTCGATACTGCCCGCTCCCACCTCGCCGACATCCCACCTCGCCGACATCCCGCGTCGCTGTCATCCCACCTCGCGAACACTTCATGCCTGAACGAACTTCCGCTCGAAACGAGTGTCCGCCATCGAACCAGACGGCGGGTAAACCGAGTCCCGCGTCCCAGCGGTCTGCCGCTTTGCAGCAACGAGCGAGTCGTCGTACGTTCATCCAGAGCGGCGGCATCATGCTGGCCGGCGGCAGTGTTTTGGGCACGAACCTGAGCGTTGCCCGTGGTGCTCACGCGTACGGCGATGACACACTCAAGATCGGACTGATTGGCTGCGGCAGTCGTGGCACCAACGCGGTGATCCAAGCCATGAACACCGACGGTGCCACTCGGCTCGTCGCGATGGCGGATGTCTTCGAGAGCAACGTTCAGTCGTCTTACCGAGCCATCAACAGTAAACACGGAAAGAGCGGATCGACCGGCAAACGTGTCGCGGTGGAAGGGGCTCGTTTCGTTGGTCTGGACGGATGGAAGCACGTGCTGCAAAGCGACGCTGACATCGTGTTCCTGACAACGCCTCCGGGCTTTCGACCGCTGCACTTCGAGAAAGCCATCGAAGCCGGCAAACACGTCTTCATGGAAAAACCCGTCGCGACCGACGCTCCCGGTGTTCGACGTGTTCTGGCCGCCAATGAGATCGCCAAGCAAAAAGGTTTGGCCGTCGCCGTCGGTTTGCAACGTCACCACGAAGCTCGCTATCGCGAATGCATCGAACGACTCCACGCTGGTGCGATCGGTGAACCGGTCTTTGCACGAGCCTACTGGAACGGCGCGGGGTCTCGCCTGCGTTCCAAACCCAAAAACGTTTCCGAACTCGAATACCAACTTCGTCAGTGGCAGCACTTCAATTGGATCGGCGGCGATCAAATCGCTGAACAACACATCCACAACTTGGATGTCATCAATTGGTTGCTCGACGAACACCCCGTGTCCGCTCAAGGTCAAGGCGGACGAGATTCCCGATCCGATCAGAAGCTCGGCGAAACATTCGACCATCACATGGTCGAGTTCACTTACGCCAAGGACGTGCGGTTGCTCAGCCAATGCCGCCACGTTCGCGGCTGCTGGAACAGCGTCAGCGAACATGTTCACGGAACGCAGGGCAGTTGCGACATCAGTGCTGCGATCATTCGTGATCCCAGCGGCAAAGTCGTTTGGCAAAGCTCGCAGAAACCGTCGAAAGATCGCGGTTGCCAACAAGCCCAACACGACTTATTCGCCTCGCTTCGAAAGGGCGAGATCCCAAATGAAGGCGACTATGGCGCGACCAGCACCATGACCGCAATCATGGGACGAATGGCCAGCTACTCCGGCAAGATCGTTCGTTGGAACGAAGCTCTGCAAAGCGATCAGATGCTCGCTGATGTTGATGCGATGCAATCCTTGAAAGACATCGCGCCGGTCCAACCTCTTCCCAACGGCAACTACGAAGTCGCAATCCCCGGCCAAACCAAGGTCGTCTGAGCAGACTCCGCACAAGAACGTTTGCGTTGGATGACGGAACCGTCCGTGTCGCAACGACCAGCCGCTAGCGGGCTGTTGATTGAGTCATCTACCGAATGACAACAATCAGCCGATGGGCGCTAGCCTGGGCTGTCCAATCTTTGGTATGGACACCGGAATTGGCATGGATTCTTGAGGCGTTTTTCTGTCTTCGGTCACCTCTCCCCCGGCGGAGGTCGTGCAGTTATTTAATGCCGCTTTTCGGCAGATTTACACACGACGCACCTCTCCCGAAACGAAGTTTGGGGAGAGCGACCGTAATGATTC
>TARA_R110002073_G_scaffold60620_6_pt1 | contig 34703 bp, 28 predicted proteins | sample TARA_R110002073 | Tara Oceans TARA_R110002073 (sample SAMEA4397174) | marine metagenome | biome: Polar Biome; feature: [DCM] deep chlorophyll maximum layer (ENVO:01000326); material: water (ENVO:00002006), including particulate matter (ENVO:01000060) such as... | depth 40 m | reverse complement strand
CAGTCCGCGCTTGGCGAAGAAGAACGCGCGGCACGTGAAGTGCAGCAGGGGGCGCGGCTTGGGCTTGTCACGGCAAGGAATGACGTACTTGTGCAGTCGCTCGAAGATCGGCTTCGGGATGCGGAACGTCGCCGAGACGAACATGAGCGCGTTGTAGAACGTCTTGTTCGTGTCGTGGTAGTTCGTGTCGATCTCGTCCATCGAGATCTTCGGGTCCGTCTTCTTCAACTCCTCGACCTGCTGCGCGAGCACGGTGCCGGGGATGATGCGCAGCGAGCACAGGTTGATCGTGAACGGCCGCGGCATGTTGTTGACGAGGTTCAGCGAGTCGATCACGTCCTCCTTCATCTCCATCGGACCGTCGACGATGATGTCGTAGGCCGGCGGGATCATGAAGTCGGTGTAGTCGCCGATGATGTTCGTCGCGGACTGGATGACGCCCGGCTTGTTCGGACGCTTGAAGAACTTGAGCATCCGGTCGCTACCGGACTGCAGTCCCATGCGCATGCGGTTCATGCCCGCCCACAGGAGGATCTCGGTCTTCTCGCGCTGGATGAACGCCGGGATGATGCCGGCCACGAAGAAGGGGATCTTGACCTTCTCGCGCCACTTCTCGGCGAACTCCTTGAGGACCGGGATCGGCAGCGCACCCATGCAATCGTCGTCGAACACGACGGTCGAGAGGTGCGGGTGCTTCGCCTTCGCGAGCAGCACTTCCTCGATGATGTAGTCGACCGAAGGTTGACGGATCGAGGCGTACTTCTTGTCGATCGCCAGGAACGCCGTGTTGCCGCAGTAGGTGCAACGGTACGGACAGCCCTGGGTCCAGATCGTGTGGTACGCGAGACCGTTGAAGTCGAGGTAGTGGTTGCGATCGGTCGGGATGAAGCCGCCCTTGTCGCGCTCGTAGATGAACTCCTCGCCGTCCTCGGCGTACTGGACGTGCGGGCGCGTGCCCATCTCGTCCGGCGTGAGCAGTGCGCGGAAGCCGTTCTTGACGACCTCGCCATCGGGCTTGCGGAACCAGAAGTTCTCGACGTCGTAGAAGTCCTGCCCGTCCTTCATGCGGGTGAGCAGTTCGTCGAACGCGAGATCGCCTTCACCGACGCAGATCGCATCCGCGTGGGGCATCGCTCGCTCGGGCGCGACGATGCAGTGCATGCCGCCCCAGACGTAGTAGGCGTCCGGGTTCACCTCGCGCGTGGCCTGGATGATCTTCTCGGTCCAGAGCGCGTCGATCGTGATCGAGGAACACGCCACGACGTCGCAGTCCGCCAGCGCATCCGCGATCGTCGCGATGTCGGCCGGCAGCAGGTTGGCCTCGGGGTTGCGCTCGCTGAACAGGATGTTCTTGATCGAGTGCAGGCGTCCGCCGGTCGGCACGAAGAAGATCTTCACGTCCGGCAGGATGCGGCGCGCCGAGGCGGCCAGCTTGCGGAGTCCGTAGACCGTGATGTAGTCGCCGATCAGGACCAGCCCCAGCTTCTTGGGGGGCAGGCGCTTGAGCGAGGGGGTCACGGGGTCGTGTGCGGGAGAGGCAACCATGGATTCAATTCTTGAGCAGGAGAGAGGCGCTCGATGCTGGATCGGCAGGAACGGGTCCCAGGAACCAGCCTTGAACTCGAAGTCTACGCCATAATCCTCGTTCGCGAACCTTGGATGCCGCTTCCCTGGGCCAGGAAGCCTGAAATCAGGGCGATTCCGCGCGGTCCCAGGTGGGGGACCTGGCGGGCGTCCGGTTGGGGCTCCGGTGGGAACTGCGCCCGGAGCCTGCCAGGGCCGATTTCCGGCCTTGGGGCCTCTCCCGAATCGAGGCCCGTACAGGGGTACGGGCCGCCCCTTCCACCGTCCCGTGTCGAGACGGGGCGAGATCTGGGCCTGGTTCAGCCCTCGTCAGGCTTTCGATCGGTCCGCAGCAGGCTGGCCAACCGTTTCGGTTCGACCCGCACCTGCAGCACCTTGCCGGCCGTCACATGGACCAGGCCGGGCTTGGCGCCCTTGGGCTTGTTGATGTGCTTGCGTCGCACCACGTGCACGGGGCCGCGGCCCGCATCGCGGATCGGCGAGAAGTGGATCGCCAGGAAGGCGGCGTCCAGCACCGCATCGGGGTGGGGTTCCTGGTTGCGTTGCAGGCGCATCACCACGTGGCTGCCGGGGCAGTCGGCGGTGTGCAGCCACAGGTCGTTCCCGCGCGCGATCCGCATGGTCAGCGTGTCGTTGTCCTTGGCCGTGCGGCCGACCAGGATCTCGGTCCCGTCGCAGGCCTGGAACGTCTTGTAGGGCAAGCGTTGCACGGGGGCCTTGCGCTTGCGCAGGTCGGCCTCCTGCTTGTGATCCAACAGGCCGCGCTTCACCGCGCTGGCGTCGAGGGCTTCGGGGTCCTCGCAGTCCGCCGCTTCGCTCAGGAGCGCTTCGAGGTCGGCGATGCGTTGGTCCGCGCGCGCGATCTCCTCGCCGAGTCCCGCGCGCGATCGTTCGAGCTTGCGGTACCTGGCGAACACGCGCTCGACGTTGTCGTTCGGCTTCAACTTGGGGTCCAGCTCGATCGTGCGCTTCGGCGCATCGGGTTCGAACCAGTCGTCGAGTTCGATGGACTTCGCGCCGCGCTGGAAGCGACCGAGCGCCGCCTTGAGCAGTTCGCCGTCCTGGCGGATGCGCTCCGAGCCGGCGACCGAATCCTCGCGTGCGGCGAGGCCCTTGCGATTGCCGAGCGCGCGACTCAGCTTGCGCTTGGCGCGTTGCAACAAGCGTCGCCGGTCGTCCTCGTCCTGGGCCGCATCGGTGATGGAGCCGAGCGCGATTTCGACCGCCCACGAGAGCGGCGCGCGATCCTTGACGGGGCCCGGCGGAACGTCGTCCGGCTGAGGGAAGGCTGCGGCGATCGAAGGCCCGTCGTCGGTGGGGGCGCCGGACCCCGAACCGGGCGGTTGCCAGGGCTTGCCGACCTCCAGCCGCGGCGCGGCACCCTTGCGCGACACACCCGGGATCAACAGGTCCAGCACGACGTCGTCCTGGTCGGTCAGCACGAGGTTTCCGTGGCGGCCGATCAGCTCCAGAACGAGGGCTCGTGGCCTTCCCGAGGGGGTATCCCGGAATTCGAGGCGCGCCAGTCGATCGCTCCGCAGCGGATCGATCGCGTGCAGCTTGGAATCGAGGAGCTCCTCGTGCGCCTTCAGGAAGAACGGCGCAGCGCTGCCCTTGTGGACGTTGACGCGACCTTGCTGGAGGTGCAGGCGCGGACCGTCCGGGTGGGCGGACAAGCGGACCCGCAGGATCGGCGGGCCATCCGGGATCGGTTCCGGCGGCTCGAGGATGAGCAGCAGGTCCCGGGGCGGCAGGGGCTGCACCTCGCGCAGCGTCCAGCCCAGCACGAGGGGTCGCAACTCGGCGGCGAGCTCAGCCACATGGCTGGCGCGCAGACGGGTCACGTCCCCTGTGCCGTCGGAGCTCAGGAGAGCTCCTCCGCGACGTTGTACGTCCAGCCCAGGTTGGCCGGTTCCCAGTCGCTCAGTTCAGCGGCGTCGCCGAACCAGAGTGCGAGCTCGGACTTGGCGGTGTCCGCACCGTCCGAAGCGTGCACGAGGTTGTTCGAGAAGCTCATGCCGAGGTCGCCGCGGATCGTACCCGGCTCGGCCTCGCGCGCGTTGGTCTTGCCGACCAGGCGACGCACCACGGCGATCGCGTCCTTGCCTTCGAGGCAGATCGCGACGACCGGGCCCGACGACATGAAGTCGACGAGGTTGGCGAAGAAGGGGCGTTCTTTGTGAACCTCGTAGTGGGTCTCCAGGTGCGCACGCGGGAAGGTGCGCATCTTGAGGCCGACGAGTTGCAGGCCCTTCTGCTCGAAGCGGGCCAGGATGTTGCCGACGAGGCCGCGCTGGACGGCATCGGGCTTCATGAGGACGAGAGTGCGTTCCACGGATTGGATCTCGGTGGGCCCCCGATGGAGGTGGGGGCGCTGGGATATTCGGCCGGGCCAAGTGCTGCTGGGATGCAGGCGGGCCACGGGCCTAGGGGGAGGGACCGGCGATAGGGCCGGAGAGGGACTCGGGCGGACCCTTGACCCCCATCCCTAGGAATCGAAAGGCCCGCCCGGGCAATGGCGCGCGAGGATAGCGGCCCCGGGTGGACCCCGGTAGGCATAGGGGGCGGAACAGGTGGAAAATGGGCACGGGGCCGAATCGAGGCGTTGGCGCGGAGGCGGAGCGCGGCGTCCGAACGTCGCAACGCCCTTCCAGTCCACGAGGGCATTCGAGGGGGCCCGGTTCGAAGAGCCGTCCTCCCGGGCCGGCGAAGGTTGCCCTTCCCTCACAGGGCCCGGGCCTTGGACCAGGTCCGGACGATTCCAAGGCGGCAGATGGAGGCGCGGGATGCACGCGGGTCGTGGAGTGGGCCGGCCTCGGAATCCCCACGAAGCCCGTGATGACGGCCTCCAGGGGCCGGCACGGGAAGGACCGTGGCATGGGCGGCTGTGAGGTGCGGGGCCCGTGGTGTGCCCGAGTCCTCCTTCGCGCACGCGGGCGGCCGACTGCGGCAGGTGGTCGCAGAGCTCGCAAGGTGCCGTTCCGTTCGTGCGCTCGGTGTAAGACCACTTTCCTTTCCTGGCGGTTGACCGGTGTGATTCGGACCCTACATTGGTCGGCCTCGACGTCCGTCGAAGGGATATCAGAGTCTCCGTGGAGGCGCTGCAGCGTGTCGCAAGTGGCACGCATTTCCCGATTCGGGCGCCTCGGGACGACTTGAAAAGACAAGCCCAACGGGTGCCGGAACACTCCGGTTCCTGGGTCGGCCACCTCGCGCAGCTCGCTCGCCATGGCCCCCGCACACGACCCCGATTCCCCTCGCCGCGATCCGTCGCAGCCTGCCCAACCTTCCGGTCCGTACTCCGCTCAAGCGGACGTCGGTCGGTACGCCGGCATCGGAATCCAGTTCGTGGTGGTGGTGGTGGTGTTCGCCTTCGCCGGTCGCTGGCTCGACGGCAAGCTCGGCACGACGCCGTGGTTGCTGGTGGTCGGGGTCCTCCTCGGCTCGTTGGGTTCGACGATCGCGCTCATCCGCGCGGTCACACCATCCAAACCGGACACGCGTTGACGCGGGTCCGGTTCCTGTCGGTCACGCGTTCGCGTGGTCGGCACCTGCCATCTCCCTCCATGTCCAAGACCACGCTGCTCACGCTCGGTGCTCTCGTTCTGGCCGCGGTCCTCGCTGCCGGTCGCGAGGGATCCGTACGCATGGGCATCATCGGCGGGGCCTTGTTCGGAGCGGGACTGGGTCTGCTGGCCTACCTCTGGTTGCGCCACGCCGTGCAGCACCGACCGGAGCGCGCGATGCGTGCCAACCTCGAGGGATTCCTGATCCTGATGGGCGGGTTGATGCTGGCGTTCCTGTCCCTGTTCGCGATCCCGATGGCGGGCGAGACGCTCGAACTGAAAGCGTTCGTCCTGACCTACGTGGCCGTGGCCTTCATTCCTCTCGTGCTCGGAACCGTCGAGTGCGCGCAATCTCTCAAGAGCCCGGCTCTCCGGGGTGGGACAACGTCGTGAGTGCTCTTCGACCGCTGCTGATCCTCGCTGTCATCGTGGGTGCCTGCTTCACCTCGGTGAAGTACTCCGAACACCACGCAGGTGGTAACGAGCAGGCCTTCAACGTGCTGTACATGCACTTGATGCCGGCCAACTTGGTGCATCCCGCGCACGAGAGTGAGGGGTTCAACCCTCTCGAGCACTCCGGTATTGACAGCGACGCCAAGGCACAACTCGCGTCCACCCAGGACGAGCACGCGGACGACGCCCACGCGCACGGTCCCGCCGTCCCGCTGATCTCGATCCCGGCCGGCTTCCTGCCCGCCGGCGCCGACATGGACAAGACCCGCGAAGGCGTGCAGATCGTGTTCACGAACCTGCAGCTCTTCCAGATCGCCGCGCTCCTCGTCATCTTCCTCGCGATGTCCGGCGTCGCCAGTCACCTGCGCACCGGCAAGGGCGACAAGATGACCAGCATTCTCGCCGGCTGGTGCCAGTGGATCCGCGACGAGATGGTCACGCCGAACATGCACGGCGAGGACGGGCGCAAGTTCCTGCCCTACTTCCTCTACGTGTTCTTTTTCATCGTCACGATGAACGTGCTGGGCCTCGTCCCCGGCTCGGCCACCGCGACCGCCAACATCTTCGTCACCGCGGCGCTCGCCACGACGACGCTGCTGGCGATGCTCGGCTGCGGCATGATCGCCCAGGGCCCGCTCGCCTTCTGGAAGAATCTGGTCCCGCACGTCCCGATCCTGCTCTGGCCGCTGATGTTCATCGTCGAGCTGCTCGGCCTCTTCGTGAAGCCGTTCTCGTTGATGATTCGTCTCTTCGCGAACATGACCGGTGGTCACCTCGTGGTGCTGTCGTTCATGGGCCTGATCTTCTTCTTCGCAGGCGTGGATCACTCGCCGATCGCTTGGGGCGTCGCGCCCGTCGCCGTCGGCTTCGCGGTGTTCATCATGATCATCGAGGCCTTCGTCGCCCTGCTCCAGGCTTACATCTTCACCCAACTGTCGGTGATGTTCGTCGGCTCCTCGGTCCACCCCGAGCACTAGACACCAACCACTCCGGGTCCCAGTCCTTCCGCACGGAAGACCGCTTCGGTGCGGACGACAGGGGTTCGGGGCGATCCTTCGCGGCCGTCAGGTCGCACCCAACACACCCCTCAACAACAATGCGGCCTCTCAAGCGAGGCTAGTGAGAACAACTGTCATGGACGAAACGCAAGTCACCCAGCAGGTCATGGATATCGCCAAGATGGGTGCCGGCCTCGGCGCCGGTATCGTCGCCATCGGCGCCGGCCTCGGCATCGGCAAGATCGGTACCTCGGCCAACGAAGGCATCGCGCGTCAGCCCGAAGCTGCCGCCGACATCCGCGGCGGCTCGATCATCCTTGCCGCGCTCATCGAAGGCGTCTCCCTGTTCGCCGTCGTCGTCACGCTGCTCATCGCGGTTGCGTGATCACGACTGAGGGCCGCATCGCGGCCTCCCGGGCAACGTCATGTTCCCGGGAGGCCCGTGGGTGGACCTCGCCACGTGACGGGCACGTCTGTCCGTCGCCGCTCGATTCCTCGAGCACCTGATTTCGCTGCCCTCCGGCAGTGAGCCCCCCCCAGAAACTCTGGATCACAGCATGCACGCATCCATCGTCCTCCCCCTCGCTGAAGGTGGGTTCAACCCGCTCGACGTGGCCGGACTCGGAGGCTTTGTCTGGACCCTTCTGATCTTCGTGCTCGCCCTTCCCTTCATGTGGAAGGTCGTGTTCGCGCCGATCACGGCCGCGCTCTACGAGCGTGACGAGAAGGCGTCCGAGGCGATCACCGCAGCCGAACGCGCCAGTGCCGAAGCCGAGAAGGCTCGCGCACAGGTGGAAGTGGCCCTGGGCGAAGCCCAGACCGAGGCCGCCTCCCTCATGTCCCAGGCACGGGAGCGGGCGGAAGTCCGTGAGCGTGACATCGTGGACAGTGCGAAGCGTGAAGCGGGCGCCATGATCGATTCGGCGCGCACTGCGATTCAGGCCGAGCAGGAGAAAGCTCTCTCCGCCATTCGCTCCGAAGTCGTCGACCTGTCGCTCCACGCGGCGTCCAAGGTCATCGGCCGGAACGTCGGGGGTGAGGACGATCGCAAGCTCGTCAGCGAACTCGTCGCGAGTTCTGGGAAGAGCAACTCGTGAGCCTGGTCAAGGTCGATGCCGTGACCGCCCGCTGGGCGGAAGCGTTGTTCAACCTGGCGATCGGCGCCGGGGCCCTGGATGCGGTGCAGAACGACCTCGAGGTCCTCGGCCGTGAATTCCGGAGCCGCGCCGTGCGGGACTTCCTGCTCGGTAGCGAGGCTTCCGCCAGCGAGAAGCTCGCGAAGCTGGGCGGGGTCACCACAGGCTTCCACGCCTTGACGCGCAACTTCGTCAGTCTCGCCTTCGATCGCAACCGCGTCGAAGCCCTGGCCGATGCGGGCGTCGCTTTCCGGCGTCGCAGCCTCGACCTGGCCGGCGTGGTGGAGGGCGTGGTCGAAAGTCCGCGCAGCCTCGAGTCGGCCGACGTGCACGCGCTCGAGACCAGCCTGGGCGGCCGCCTGGGCAAGACCGTGCGACTGACGCAGAGCACCGAGCCGAGTCTGATCGGCGGCGTGCGTGTGACGGTCGGCGCGAACATGATCGACGCTTCGGTGCAGGGCCGCTTGGACGGCTTGCGTCGACGCATGTTGGAGGCGCCGCTGCCGGTGCCCTCCGCGGATTGAAACCGGATCGCTCGACCGAACGACCCGACCCCCTAAGAACGAACACCCGCCGGAATCGAATCCGGCACCCCCGACCCGACCGCTGAACCGGTCAGGCGTGAACCCAGGAAGAACGACATGGACCTCCGACCCGCAGAAGTGACCTCCATCCTCGAGAAGGAGATCCAGGGCTATGGCGGCGACAGCCGCATGCAAAGCGTGGGCACCGTGCTCAGCGTCGGCGACGGCGTCGCACGCGTTTACGGCCTCGACGACTGCATGATGAACGAGCTGCTCGAGTTCCCCGGCGGCGTCCGCGGCGTCGCGCTGAACCTCGAAGAGGACAACGTCGGCTGCGTGCTCCTGGGCGACGCGGCCAAGGTTCGCGAGGGCGACACCGTGAAGGCCACTGGCCGGATCATCTCGGTGCCGACCGGCAAGCAGCTCCTGGGTCGCGTCGTGAACGCGCTCGGTGACCCGGTCGACGGCAAGGGCCCCCTGGGCACCTCGGAAGCCGACCTGCGTCCCATCGAGCAGGCCGCCCCGTCGGTCGTCGAGCGTCAGCCCGTCACCGAGCCGCTGCAGACCGGCATCAAGGCCATCGACGCCATGATCCCGATCGGCCGTGGCCAGCGAGAGCTGATCATCGGTGACCGTCAGACCGGCAAGACCGCGCTGATCATCGACACGATCCTGTCGCAGAAGTTCACCGGAGGCGGCGACCCCGCCAACACCGACCAGGTCATCTGCATCTACGTCGCCGTCGCTCAGAAGCAGTCCACGGTCGTCGACATCGTGCGCCGCCTCGAGGCCGAGGGCGCGATGCAGTACAGCATCGTCGTCACGGCGTCGGCCAACGACGAAGCGTCCATGCAGTACCTGGCGTGCTACGGCGGCTGCGCCATGGGCGAGCGCTTCCGCGACGAAGGTCGCCACGTCGTCATCTTCTACGATGACCTCTACAAGCAAGCGCTCGCGTACCGCCAGGTCATGCTGCTCCTGCGTCGTCCCCCGGGACGCGAGGCCTTCCCCGGTGACGTCTTCAACCTGCACTCGCGCCTCCTCGAGCGTGCGGCGAAGCTCTCGGACGAAGCGCCGACGATCAACCCGCGCTTCCAAGCCGGTGGCGGTTCGCTGACGGCGCTGCCCGTCGTCGAGACCCAGGAAGGCGACGTCTCGGCGTACATCCCGACCAACGTGATCTCGATCACCGACGGCCAGATCTTCCTCGAGTCGAGCCTCTTCAACTCGGGTGTCCGTCCCGCCGTGAACGCTGGCATCTCGGTGTCGCGCGTCGGTGGTGCGGCCCAGATCCCGGCCATGAAGAAGACCGCCGGTTCCTTGCGCCTCGAGCTGGCCCAGTTCCGCGAGCTCGCCGCCTTCGCCCAGTTCGGTTCCGACCTGGACAAGGGCACGCAGGCCAAGCTGACCCGTGGTGAGCGTCTGGTCGAGATCCTGAAGCAGGGTCAGTACGAGCCCGTCGAGGTCGCGAACCAGGTCATCATCATCTACGCCGGCACCTCGGGTGCGCTCGACGACATCCCGGTCAACCGCGTTCTCGAGTTCGAGAAGGCGCTGATCGAGCACGTGGCCGATGCCCTTCCGGAAGCGGGATCCCAGATCCGCAGCTCGAAGAAGGCCATCCCGGCCGAGACCGCTGCGGCGATCGACACCGCCATCGCGACGGTCAAGGGCCAGCTCGGCCTGTGATCGACGGGCGGGGCGCTGAGCGCTCCGCCTCTCCGCACTCCACGACCCCGCACACGAACACCAACCTCCCCGAACCATGGCCAGCATCAAGGAACTGCGCGTACGGATCAAATCCGTAGGCAGCATCAAGCAGATCACGCGGGCGATGGAGATGGTCGCGACGACCAAGCTCCGTCGGTTCCAGGATCGTGCGACCAACTCGCGCCCGTACACCGAAGAGGTGACGGGGCTGGTCGGTCGTTTGGCCGCCATGCTGGGGGACTCGGTCACGGACCGACCGTTGTTCCGTGATGGGGAAGGGGACCGCACCTTGGCCCTGGTCGTCTCGAGCGACCGTGGACTCTGCGGTGCGTACAACTCCAACATGTTCCGCGTGCTCGACACGTGGATCAAGCAGCAGACGAACGACGTGGACTTCTTCGTCTACGGCCGCAAGGCGAACCAGTACCTCACGAAGACGGGACGCAACATCGAGCGCTCCCTCGTGGACCCGCCGCTCGAGTTGACCGACTACCGCAATGCCGCCATCACGGCGCGCATGCTCGTGCGCGAGTTCGAGAGCGGCAAGTACAAGAACGTCGTGATCGTCTACTCGGCCTTCCAGTCGATGGCGAAGTACGACCCGCGCGTGGTGCCGTTCCTCCCGATCCGGGGTGACGTGCTCGGTGCCGACGAAAGCGGCGTCCAGAGCGACGCCATTCTGGAGCCGGATGCCGAGACGATCTTCGACTCGCTCATCCCGCGCTACCTCGAGACGCGCGTCTACAACGCGCTCCTGGAGGCTCTGACCTCCGAGTACGCCAGCCGTCGATTCGCGATGAAGAACGCGACCGACGCCGCGACCGACATGCAGAAGGTCCTCCAGGGCATCTACAACCGGAAGCGCCAAGAGAACATCACGAAGGAGCTGCTCGACATCGTCGGCGGCGCCGAAGCCGTCAGCTGATCCGCAGTTCTACTGCCAAGCAAGCTCCCTCCAAGAACCGGCCCTTCCAGGCCACCCAGAACACCCGAGAGCCCCAGCTCCCGACCCCCCAATCGCCATGAGCAACATTGGAACCATCACCCAGATCTTCGGCCCCGTGGTCGACGTCCGCTTCGAGCCGGGCAACCTGCCCAACATCTTCAACGCCGTCGAGCTGAAGGACGCTGCGAAGGACATCGACATCGTCCTCGAGGTCGCCCAGCACCTCGGCAACGACGTCGTGCGCTGCATCGCCATGGCCTCGACCGACGGTTGCAGCCGCGGCATGCAGGCCTCCGACACCGGCGCCGCCATCTCGGTGCCCGTCGGGGATGCGACCAAGGGTCGAATCTTCAACATGCTCGGCCGCCCGCTCGACACGATCAAGAACGGCGAGATGGCCAAGACCGACATGTGGCCCATCCACCGCCCGGCGCCGAGGTTCGACGAGCAGGAAGCTGTCTCCGAGGTCTTCGAGACCGGCATCAAGGTCGTCGACCTGCTGTGCCCCTTCGCCAAGGGCGGCAAGATCGGCCTGTTCGGTGGAGCCGGTGTCGGCAAGACCGTGCTCATCCAGGAGCTCATCCGGATCACCGCGGTCGAGAAGGGTGGCTTCTCGGTGTTCGCCGGCGTCGGCGAGCGCACGCGTGAGGGCAACGACCTCTGGCTCGAGATGTCCGAGGCCGAGTACAAGACGCCCGAGGGCGAGACCGCGGCCGTCATCGACAACGCCGTGCTGGTCTTCGGCCAGATGAACGAGCCTCCCGGCTCGCGTCTGCGCGTCGCCCTGACCGGGCTGACGATGGCAGAGTACTTCCGCGAGGAGAAAGGCCAGGACGTGCTGCTCTTCGTCGACAACATCTTCCGCTTCGTGCAGGCCGGTTCCGAGGTGTCCGCACTCCTCGGCCGCATGCCCAGCGCTGTCGGTTATCAGCCCACGATGGCGTCCGAGATGGGTGCGCTCCAAGAGCGGATCACGTCGACCAAGGACGGCTCGGTCACCTCGATGCAGGCCGTCTACGTGCCGGCCGACGACATCACCGACCCGGCGCCCGTCGCGACGTTCGCCCACTTGGACTCGACGATCATCCTGGACCGCTCCATCTCCGAGCTCGGCATCTACCCGGCCGTCGACCCGCTCAAGTCGACGTCGCGGATGCTCGATCCCCAGGTCGTCGGCGAGGAGCACTACCACGTCGCCCGCGAAGTGCAGCAGACCCTGCAGCGCTACGCCGACCTCAAGGACATCATCGCGATCCTCGGCGTCGAGGAACTCTCCGACGACGACAAGAAGGTCGTGCACCGCGCCCGCCGCATGCAGAAGTTCCTGGCCCAACCGTTCTTCGTGGCCGAGCAGTTCACCGGTATCCCCGGTGTGTTCGTGCCCCGCGAGGACACCGTGCGCTCGTTCAAGGAGATCCTCGAGGGCGTGCACGATGCGTTGCCCGAGGATGCGTTCTACATGGTTGCGTCGATCGATGCGGCCCAGGCCAAGGCCCAGGGCATGTAATGCCCTGTGCCGGTCGGCGTCAGCCGATGGCCCAGCGGTAACAGGTCGCGGCAGCCGCCGCGACCCCAGCGTCACGCAGACTCAACTCGTCAAGACTTCACCATCAACCCACCTCCATCATGTCCGGCGCCATCACCCTCCGGGTCATCACCCCCGACAGCATCGTGGTCGACACCACCTGCGACAGCGTCAAGTTCCCCGGGTTCGACGGGGGCATGGGCGTCCTGCCCAGGCACGCCGCCATGGTCGCCGCACTCGACGACGGGGAGCTCAGCTGGAAAGGTGGCGAGGAGAACGGTGGAACGATGTTCATCGCAGGTGGCTTCGCCGAGGTGCGCAACAACACCCTGCGCATCGTGACCCAATCGGGCGAGCGCGCGTCGGAGATCGACGTCGATCGCGCGACCGAGGCCGCCAAGCGGGCCCAGGAGAACTTGCGCGCCGGTTCGACCCTGCGCGAGTCGGGTGAATTCGACCTCATGCGCGCCGAGCACGCGATGCGTCGCGCCCTCATGCGTCAGAAGATCTCGAAGCGCTCATGACACGCTCCGCCTGGCAGCGGACGCGGACCTGCGGCGAACTCCGCGAGGAGCACGTCGGGGAAGAGGTGACCCTCGCGGGTTGGGTGGCGAAGCGCCGCAACCTCGGCGGGATCTACTTCGTCGACATCCGCGATCGCTACGGTCGTACCCAGGTGATCCTGGACGGGGACGAAGCCCGCGAAGGCGATGGCGCCGCGGACAACCTGTCGCCCGAGGATGTGATCTCGATCACCGGCAAGGTTGTGCTGCGCGAGCAGCCCAACGCCGAGCTGCCGACCGGCAAGGTCGAGATCCAGGTCACGACGCTGCGCATCCTGTCGCGCTCGAAGGTGCCGCCGTTCGAGATCCTCGAGGACCTCGACACGAACATCGACCTGCGTCTGAAGTACCGCTTCCTGGACCTGCGTCGGCCGGACATGCAGCGCAACCTGCTGCATCGCTCCAAGTTCATCGGGGCGATGCGCAACGCGTTCCTCAAGCGTGAGTTCGCCGAGATCGAGACGCCGATCCTGACCAAGGCCACGCCCGAGGGCGCGCGCGATTACCTGGTGCCCAGCCGCGTGCACCCGACCAAGTTCTACGCGTTGCCTCAGTCGCCCCAGATCTTCAAGCAGATCCTGATGGTGGCGGGCATGGACCGCTACTTCCAGGTGGCGCGCTGTTTCCGCGACGAGGACCTGCGCGCCGATCGCCAGCCCGAGTTCACGCAGCTCGACATGGAGATGTGCTTCGTCGAGGAAGAGGACGTCTTCGCCGCCTGGGAAGGCGTGCTGCAGGACACCTTCCGCGATGCGATGGGCATCGAACTGCCCACGACCTTCCCGCGCCTGACGTGGAAGGAATCCATGGAGCGTTACGGTTCGGACAAACCGGACACGCGCTTCGGCATGGAGCTCAAGGACCTCGCCGATTGGGTTCCGGTCTCCGGTTTCGGCGTCTTCCAATCCGTGCTCGAAGGCGGAGGTCGCGTCATGGCGATCTGTGTCGAGGGCGGCGGCGCTGCGATCAGTCGCGGCGGCATGAAGGGGCTCGAGAAGTACGCCAAGGAGTACGGCGCCAAGGGATTGGCCTGGTGGAAACCGGGCGAGTCCGGTGGGGGCGCCGGGCCGATCGCGCGCTTCTGCGAAGGCGACAGCGGCGCGAAACTGCTTGAGACGATCGGCGGCAAGGAGGGCGACCTCGTCCTGGCTTGCGCCGGCGATGCCGCCCTGTGCTGGCGCGTGCTCGGCGAATTGCGGGTCCACCTGGGCAAGACGCTCGAACTGCATCAGCCGGGCTGGAACTTCCTCTGGGTCACGCGTTTCCCGATGTTCGAGAAGGACGACGAGACGGGCGGTTGGACCTCCAGCCACCACCCGTTCACCGCGCCCGACGACTGGGAGATGGGTGGCGACCCCGGCTCGATGGAGAGTCGGGCCTACGATCTGGTCCTGAACGGTTGGGAGCTCGGCTCCGGGTCCGTCCGGATCCATCGCCAGGACACCCAGCGCAAGGTCTTCGAACTGCTCGGGATCAGCCCGGAGGACCAGCAGGCCAAGTTCGGATTCCTGCTGGATGCACTGTCCTACGGTGCGCCGCCCCACGCGGGTTTCGCGGTCGGTCTGGACCGCATCGTCGCGCTGACGCTCGGCATGGACTCGATCCGTGACGTGGTGGCCTTCCCGAAGACGCTGCAGGCCTTCGACGCCATGTGCGAGGCACCCTCGAACATCGACGCGAAGCTCCTCAGCGAGGTCCACGTGGCCTCGATCCCGCCCAAGGCGGTCTCCAAGGGGATCGCCGACGCCGACGCCACGGCCTCCGCGGACGCATGAGCGTCCGTTCGAAGGTTCGCGGCGTTCGGTGGCGCGCGGCGGACCACCCTCCTATGCTCCAAACGCCCAGCCCCTGGCCGATTCCCGGTCAGAGCTTCGATCGCTGATCCGCTGGACGACTCCAACCTGTACCCCGACCTCATTGGCACGACGCCGTAGTTACCGCCGGATCGACACCGGCCCGACCTTCCGCCGCAACAACCGCATCCGCGTTCCCGAAGTCCGTCTGATCGACGAGAACGGGGAGCAGGTCGGTGTTGTCCAAACGCCCGACGCCCGTCGCCGCGCCCAAGAGGCCGGTCTCGACCTCGTCGAGGTGTCGCCCAACGCGCGGCCGCCCGTCTGCAAGATCCTGGACTACGGCAAGTTCAAGTACGAGCAGCGGAAGAAGGACAAGAAGAACAAGGGCGGGTCCAAGACGTCCTCGCAGCTGAAAGAGCTTCGAGTTCGGCCCGCCATCTCGGATCACGACCTGTCCTATCGCTTGACGGACGGCCGCAAGTTCCTGATCGCCGGGCACAAGGTCCAGGTCGTCTGCATCTTCCGCGGTCGCCAGATGGCGCACCCCGAGCATGGCTACGACGTCATGAAGAAGGTCGCCGGTGACCTCGAGGACATCAGCAAGGTCGAGGCGCCCGCCAAGATGATCGGCCGTCGCATGACGATGCTCTTGTCGCCGTTGTCCACCGCGCAACGCGATCGTGCGCAGACCCAGCGCGACAACCGGGATGCTGCGGGATCCTCGGGGCAGGAGTCACGCCCCGCTGCCCCGGCGCCGACCGCCCCGCGGACCGCCGCAACGCCGACTTCGGCGCCCTCCCCGTCAGCTTCACCGGCTCCGGCTCCGGCTCCGGCTCCTGCCCCGGCACCGGCTCCGGCCCCGCAACCGCCTGCGGACGGTGCCTGAGGTTCGGGTCGCCCTCGATCCTTCGAGGTCGGGTCGGCGGCCGGACCTCGAGCCTGGAATCCCTGGGGTCCGGTCCCAAATCTGAACGCCCCACATGGGCCCTTCCTGGGCCCGTGCGGGGCGTTTTTCTTGTCCGACAGGTGTCGGAACGGGAATCCGAAATACGCCCGCAGGTGCTTCGGGGGACCGTGAGAATCGGATTGTAAGGTTTGAACGGATCCTAAGCGGGCTGCGGCTCGTCGATCTAAGTGCCCGCACCCCCGCGTGGGCCCACTGCAACCACCCTCTCTTCCCAGCTCTCACAGGGAATCCATCCGTGAATTTCACGCTCTCAACGTTCGTGACGGCCAGCCTCACCGCGGCTTGCCTCGCCTCCAGCGCCCAGGCCCAGACCGTCCTCGACTTCCCGATGGATGAGCTCGGCACCGCCGTCCTCCCGGGTGTTCTGGAACTGCAACCGCGTTCCTTCCAGCTGGCCGGCCTGGCCGCTCACGACGACCTGATTCTCAACCGCGTTCCCGTGCCGAACGGCAATGATGTGGTGCTCGAGCTGACACAGGTGCGTCCCGACTTCTCGGGCATGCGCGTGTACGTCGACGGCCAGGAGCGTGCCTGGGACCGCGGGGACATGACGATGTGGAAGGGCCAGGTCATGGGGGAGACCGTGGGCTCCGCACGCATCACGTTCTCGAGCACCGGTTGCTACGGCAACTACACGATCGGGAACGAGCGCTACAACATCTCGTCGTTCGCGAACACGCCCGACGAATGGGCCCTGGCGAGCGTTCGGATCTACTCGGAGACGCTGAACACCACGGCGCCCGGGATCCTGCCCAAGACCTTCCAGTGTGCCGCCGATCAGCTGGCGCGCCTGGCTCCCGGTGCGAACCTCCCGACGGCTGCGCAGGGCGGTGGCCCGTTGCCCCAAGGTGGCGCGCAGACGCTCGAGTGCAAGGTCGCCGTCGAGACGGACTTCCCGTACTACCAGCACTTCAACAACCTGCCGGCAGCGACGAACTACATGACCCAGTTGCTCGGCGCGATCAGTGATCGTTACGACGAGCAGATCGACGTGGTCCTGACGTATCCCTACGTGCAGTTCTACACGTCGAACAACGACCCGTGGACCGCGTATTCCTCGACTGGTGCCTTGCTCAACCAGTTCGAGAACACCTGGGGTTCCAACCTGCCCAACGGTGCGCACCTGGGTCACATCGTCAGTGGCGCCTACCTCGGTGGCGGCATCGCTTCTCTCGATGTTCTGTGCCAACCGTGGTTTGGCATGGGCTGCAGCGCGGGCGTCGACGGCGGAACCAACTTCCCGGTCAACCAGGGCTCGGACACCTGGGACTTCGTCGTGATCGCTCACGAACTGGGTCACCAGTTCGGAACGCCGCACACGCACGCCTACAACCCGCAGATCGACCAATGTGGGTCGGGTGGCCCGTGCCAGGTCGGCACGATCATGAGCTACTGCCACACGTGTTCGTTCGCGGGGATGAACAACATCACCACGTACTTCCACCCGACCGTCGTAGCGAACATGCGCGCGGACGCGGTGCAGTCGTGCATCCCGAACTACGTCCCGCCCTGCGTCGAGGACGGCTTCGAACCGAACAACAACTGCAGTTCCGGCGCCTTGATCGGTGCAGGGACCTTGAACGGACTCCAGGCCGTGCAAGGCAACCGGGACTGGTTCGACGTCAGCGTCCCCAATGGCTTGGACCTGTCGGTCACCGTCAACTTCACGGACGCAACGGGTGACATCGACATGCGCCTGTTCGACAACTTCTGCATCAACCAGCTGGACGGCTCCCTGGGAGTCGGCAACAGCGAAACCGTGTCGTGGACCAACAACACGGGTTCCACCCAGCTCGCCCGCATCGAGGTCTGGCTCGCCGACGCATCCAGTTGCAACGGCTACTCCATGACGACGACGCTCCAGGCCGACCCGTGCTCGGCACCGGACGACAGCTTCGAGCCGAACGACTCGTGTGCGCAGGCCGCGCCCTTCGGCTCCGGCTTCGAGAGCGGCTTGTTCGTGCGCAAGACGGATCCGGACTACTACAGCCTCTGCTTGGCAACGGGTGCGACGGCCACGTTCGATGCGATCTTCTCGCAGAGCGATGGGGACGTGGACATGTACCTGTACGGCCCGCTCAACTGCCCGAACGGTCCGATCCTGTCGCTCGCGAGCAGCGCCACGTCGACCAACAACGAGAGCATCTCCTGGACCAACAACTCCGGGAGCCCGAAGGAGTTGGTGCTCGAGGTCATCGTCCGAGCGAGCTCGTCCGGGGATTGCGTCGGCTACGACCTGGTCGCCGGGTACACGGCAGGCAGCTGCGGCGGTCCGCCCGTCCCGGGTCCGATCGGGACGAACTTCTGCTCGCCTGCGAACGGCAACTCGAGCGGCGGCCCGGCCGACATCTCCGCGTTCGGCTTCACCGCCGTGTCCGCCCAGGACGTGACCCTGACCACCACGAGCATGCCGGCCAACCAGTTCGGCTTCTACCTGGTCAGCGAGGACGTCGCCTTCATCCCGAACCCCGGCGGTTCGGCGGGCATCCTCTGCTTGGGTGGCGACATCGGGCGCTATCAGGACTTCGTCCAGAGTTCGGGCGCAGCGGGTTCGATCTCGCTCGCCATCGACCTGACCGACATCCCCACGAACCCTTCGCAGTCCGTGATGGTCGGCCAGACGTTCCACTTCCAGACGTGGTTCCGCGATGTCATCCTCGGCACGCCGACCTCCAACTTCTCCAGCGGGATCACGATCGCCTTCGATTGATGAACCCCGGTGTGGCGCCCGCACGCCACCTGAGTCCGGCGTTCCAAAGGGGCGTCGGAAGGGGTGCACCGCGCTCCTGATCCCAAGGACGGGGTTCCTGGCATCGCCCGGAGCCCCGTCGCTCGATCTCTCCTCTCGTTCCCTTCCCTCCGGAACTTCCCATGCTTCGTTTCGCATCCCTCCTTGTCGCCGTCCCTGTCCTGGCGGTGAGCGCCACGGCGCAAGCGACGGTGGACGCCCCCCTGCTCCCGTTGACCACGTCGGTGTACCCCGGCGTCCTGGAGTTCGACGCGGACCACGCCCAGCTCGAGCACTTGGGGCTGCACGAGGACCTGCGCATGACGCGCTGGCCGGTTCCGGGTGGCGGCGTGGTCGAGCTGGAGTTGAGCCAGGTCCATCCGGACTTCACCAACATGAAACGGTTCGTGGACGGCGTCGAGCGCGAGGTCGATCGCGGGAACCAGACCCTCTGGAAAGGCCAGGTGCGTGGGGACGCTCCGGGTTCCGCGTGGATGTCGTTCTCCTCGACCGGCTGCTACGGCTGGTACGAAGTGAACGGCGAGCTGTTCCACATGACGGCCTTCGCGGCACCGAACAACGACTGGTCGCACGCGGGCGTACGGATCTATCCCGAGGCGCTGAACCACTCGATCGTCGGCATCCAGCCCCGCGAGATCGAGTGTCAAGTCACGCAGAGGGACCTGGCTGCGGCCTCGGTCTCGGTGCCCCAGGGCCCCCAGAGCTTCGGTTCGCAGGCGACCTTGGAGATGCGCATCGCCATCGAGACGGACTTCCAGTACTTCAACAACTGGAACAGCCTCGCCGCCGCGACCAACTTCCTGACCCAACTGCTCGCTGCCATCAGCGACCGGTACGAGGAACAGGTCGACGTCATCGCGACGTACCCGTACGTGGGGATGTACACGTCCAACAACGATCCGTGGGACGCGCAATCGGGCGGAGCGAGCGCCATGCTCTCGCAGTTCCGTCAGGCCTGGTCCGGGAACATCCCCGAGAACGCGCACCTGGGACATTTCATCAGCGGGCAAGGTCTCGGTGGGGGCGTCGCCCACGTCGATGTCCTGTGCAGCCAGAACTGGGGCTTCGGCGTCAGCGGTGGCGTCAACGGCGGGACCGGCTTCCCCGTGAACCAAGGTGGGGACACCTGGGACTTCGTGGTGATCGCGCATGAGCTGGGGCACCAGGTCGGCACGGGCCACACCCACAGCTACAACCCGCCGATCGACACGTGCGGCAGCTCCGGGGGCACGTGCATCAACAGCGGCACGATCATGAGTTACTGCCACACGTGTTCCGGTGGCATGAACAACATCACGACCTACTTCCACCCGATCGTCGTCGCCAACATGCGTGCGGACGCGGTGCAATCATGCATCCCGGTCTATGTCCCGCCCTGTACCGAGGAGGGCATGGAGCCGAACGACAGTTGTGGCGGTGCCTCCGCTCTGATCGGCGCGGGCTCGTTCGAGTCGCTGCAGGCGGTCCAAGGCAACACCGACTTCTTCGAGGTGCAGGTGCCGGCAGGGCAGTCGTACGCGTTCGTCATGACGCACGACCCGTTGCTCGGTGACGTCGACGTGCGACTGTGGGACAGCGCCTGCGCCGGGCTCGCGGACCAGGGCATCGAAGGGTCCGGTGAGGAGCGTGTGACCTACACGAACTCCAGCGGCGGATCGCAGAGCGTCTACCTCGAGGTGTTCCTCGACGACGCCGTACCTTGCAACGTGTACGACCTGGACATCGCCCAGGTCGCGGCGCCCTGCACCACGGACGTCGATGTATTCACGGGCAACCACGATTGCGCCGCGCCGGCCCCGTTGCAGTCGGGCGTTCACTTCCCGCTGCACACCTCCGTCGTGGAACCCGATCACTACACCTTCTGCGTCGCGCCGAACCAGGACGTGACGATCGATCTCCTGTTCGAGGTCGAGGACGGCGATCTGGACATGTTCCTGTTCGAGGGCGAGGACTGCAGCGGTCCCGTCGTCGGGGTGGCCATGAGCACGGATTCCGTGGAGCGCATCGAGTGGTTCAATCCGTCGCTCGACACGCCCCAGCGGTTGACGTTGCTGGTCGTGGTCGCACCGGGTTCGTTCCACGCATGCGTCGAGAACGCGATCGCCATCGGCTACCAGGCCGGGGACTGCGACGCTCCGCAGCCCGCCGGCCCGATCGGCTCGACCTATTGTTCACCCGCCAACCTGAACTCGCTGGACGTGCCCGCGGTGATGACCGCGATCGGCCAGGAGGAACTGGCTCTCCAGGACGTGACCCTGCAGGCGTCCGGCTTGCCCCTGAACCAGTTCGGCTTCTTCATCGTCAGCGCCACCCAGGGCTTCGTCGCGAACCCCGGTGGGTCGATGGGCAACCTCTGCTTGGCCGGCGACATCGGTCGCTACCAGGACCAGGTCATGGGTTCCGGTGCGCTCGGCATGATCACCCTCGAGGTGGACCTGCTGGACCTGCCGACGAACCCGCCCCAGCCCGTGCTGGTGGGCCAGACCTGGAACTTCCAGGCGTGGTACCGCGACGTGGTGCTCGGAACGCCCCGGTCCAACTTCACGGACGCGGTCTCGATCACGTTCGAGTGATCCCGGCCGGGCGCACGGATGGTCGAGCGTAGGGCGCCGGAGTCGGCGTCCTGACGGGCCCCTGGCAACCTTCGTCGATCGACCTGGTGCTCCAGTTCCCGCCTCCGTATCGCTCCCAGGAGGAGGATCCGGTTCGCGGGAGGTCCGATTCGACCCACCGAATCCCGATCCAGGGGCCAAAACCTCCCTCCAGGGTTGCGCGGGGGGCCTGGATCGCTATTCTCTGCGCTCCCAAGTTCGGGCGCCCCAAGGGGTTCCCGGCCCCCGCGAACGGTACGGCATGCCAGTGACCGGGGTTTCGTGACGGCCCTTCGGGGCCCCTAATCGAGGACGTCCCATGCCGAAGATGAAATCAAAAGGCGCGGTCAAGAAGCGCTTCAAGCTGACCAAGAACGGAAAGCTGAAGTCGTCTCGAGCCGGCCAAGGTCACTACCACGCGACCAAGAGCGCTGCTCAAAAGCGTGGAAAGCGCAAGGCCCTCATCACCGAGGGTACTTGGGCGAAGCTTCTCAAGCGCATGATGAGTGGAGGCTGATCCATGGTACGTGTCACCTACGGCGCCCCCCGCGCCAAGAAGAAGCAACGCCTGTTCAAGCAAGCCCGTGGATACCGCGGCGGTCGCTCCAAGCTCTGGCGCACCGTTCAGGAATCCCTCGTGCGCGCGTGGGCCTATTCCTACCGCGACCGTCGTCAGAAGAAGCGCCAGTTCCGCCGCCTTTGGATCGTGCGGATCAACGCGGCGGCGCGCATGCGCGGCATGACGTACTCGGTGTTCATCGACGGTCTCAAGAAGGCCGACATCAACCTGAACCGCAAGCAACTCTCCGAGCTCGCCATCCACGAACCGGCCGTCTTCGACGCCCTGGTCGAGGAAGCCAAGGCCGCTCGAGTTTGAATTCGATGGGCTTTCCGGATCGCACCGGGGAACCCGACTGAACAACAGCCGCCTGCGGACCTCCCACGAGGCTCGCCGGCGGCTTTCCGTTTTCCGGTCGCACTTCCGCGACAACCCCTTCGAAGCACGTGCGCACCCTGCCATGACCGTGGACCACGCGACCACCCTCGCCGAAGCGCGCCAGCGCATCGCCGGGGCCCCCGATGACGACGCCCTGCGCGAACTCGAGCGCGAGTACGTCGACAAGTCGGGCCTCGTCGGCCAGCTCCTCGCCGCCATTCCGTCCCTGGAACCCGCCGAGCGCGGAGCGGCCGGTCGTGCGGCGAACGAGCTCAAGCAAGCCGTCGTGATCGCGCTCGAGGACCGTCGCCGGGCGCTCCTGAGCGCTGCACTGGACGCGGAACGCAAGGGCGACGGTTTCGATCCGACCTTGCCGCCGCCGTCGGTCGAGCGCGGTTCGTTGCATCCGATCACGCAAGCCACGCGGCGCCTGACCGAGATCTTCCACGCGATGGGCTACCACGTGCTGGACGGTCCCGAGGTCGAACTCGACTGGTACAACTTCGAGGCGCTGAACATCAGCAAGGACCATCCCGCGCGCGACAGCCAGGACACGTTCTACTGCGACGAGGAAGGCAAGCGCGTGTTGCGCACGCACACCAGCCCGGTCCAGATCCGCGCGTTGGAGCACCTCGAGCCGCCGTTCCGCGCGGTCGCGCCGGGCAAGGTCTTCCGCCAGGAGAGCACCGACGCCAGCCACGAGCACACCTTCCACCAGATGGAGGGCATCGTGATCGGCAAGGACATCAGCGTCGCGCACCTGATCTCGGCGATGAAGACGCTGCTGCGTGGCATCTTCGACCGCGAACTCGAAGTTCGTCTGCGTCCCGGGTACTTCCCGTTCGTCGAGCCGGGTTTCGAGCTCGACGCGCGCTGCCCGTTCTGCACCGAGGGCTGCGGCGTGTGCAAGCGCACCACGTGGATCGAACTGCTGCCCTGCGGCCTCGTCCATCCCAACGTCCTCAAGTCCGGCGGACTGGACCCCGACGTGTGGTCCGGGTTCGCCTTCGGCCTCGGCCTGTCCCGTCTCGTCATGCTGTTCCGCGGCATCGACGACGTCCGCCACCTGCTCGGTGGTGACCAGCGCTTCTTGGAGCAATTCTGATGTTCGTCTCCTATCGCTGGCTGCAACGCCACGTCGACCTCGAGGGCATCACGCCCGAGCAGCTCGCCACCGACCTGACCCTCTCGACCGCCGAGGTCGAGGGGCTCGAGCCGTTCGCGCCGACCTTGTCCGACGTCGTCGTCGGTCACGTGCTCGCTCGCGAGTCGCACCCCGACGCCGACAAGCTGGGCGTCTGCAAGGTGGACATCGGTGACGGCGAGCCGTTGCAGATCGTTTGCGGCGCGCCGAACGTGAAGCCAGGCCATCGCGTCGCCGTCGCCACGGTCGGCACGCGACTGCCGGGCGACATCAAGATCAAGAAGTCCAAGATCCGCGGCGTGCCGTCGGTCGGGATGATCTGTTCCGAGCGCGAGCTGGGCCTCGGCGACGAGCACGACGGCATCTGGGTCCTGCCCGGCGAACCCGAGGTCGGCCAGCCCGTCGCGGGCGCCATCGGCATCGAGGACTGGGTCATCGAGATCGACAACAAGTCGCTCACGCACCGCCCCGACCTGTGGGGTCACCGCGGCATCGCCCGCGAGGTCGCCGCGATCTACGGTCGCCAGCTGAAGCCGCTCGATACGTCCTTGCCCGAGATGGGCGACGGCCCCGCCGTGCCGATCCGGATCGAGGACGACTCCAGCTGCAGCCGCTATGTCGGTCTCGCGATCGATGGGGCGCAGCAGGTGAAGTCCCCCGAATGGTTGAAGATGCTGTTGCTGGCCGTCGGGCAACGCCCGCTCGATGCGCTGGTCGACCTGTCCAACTTCGTGATGCTCGACCTGGGCCAGCCGAACCACACGTTCGACCGAGGCGCGCTCGATGCGGCTGGTGTGATCGTGCGGCGTGCGGCCGAAGGGGAGACGCTGCAGACGCTCGACGAAGAGACGCGCCAGCTGACGCCCGAGGACCTGCTGATCTGCTCGGGCCCTACGCCCGTGGCGTTGGCCGGCATCATGGGCGGCGAAGGATCCAAGGTGCAGGCTGGCACGACCCAGCTGTTGCTCGAAGTCGCCACGTTTGACGCGGTTCGCGTGCGTCGCACCTCGTCGCGTTTGGGGCTGCGCACGGACTCGTCGGCGCGCTTCGAGAAGAAGCTGGACCCGACGCTCCCGCTGCAAGCCGCGGGTCACTTCGCGCGCCTGCTCAAGGAGCTGCAGCCCGACGTGACCTTCCCGTTGGCGCTCTCGGACGTCGGCGCGTGGACCGATCCGGCGACCACGATCTCGCTCGACCCCGAGCACGTGCGGCGCGCCCTGGGCAAGCCGCTCGGGGACGACGTCATCACGGACATCCTGGATCGACTCGAGCTGCGCACGACGCGCTCCGGTGATCTGATCCAGGTCGCGATTCCCTCGGCCCGTGCGACCAAGGACCTGACCATTCCGCAGGACCTGGTCGAAGAGGTCGGGCGCATCTACCGCTACGGCAACCTGCCCGAGCGTCAACTCGACGGCGTCATCGCGCCCCCGGTCGCGGATCGACGTCGTGACATGGTGCGCGACATCCAGGACTGCCTGGCGGGCGGCGCGCGCATGCACGAGGCGATCACGTACTCGTTCCAGCACGACGACCTGCTCGCGACGCTGGGTCTCGGCGACCTGCCGCACGTCGAGGTCATCAACCCGGCGGCGGAAGGTCTGTCCAAGATCCGTCGTTCGGTCCTCCCGAGCTTGATCGGCACGCTGGCCAGCAACCGACGTCACCTGGAATCGGTGAGCCTGTTCGAGGTCGGCAAGGGCTACCTGCCCGAGTCCGCCAACGACAAGGGCGAGCCGCTCGAGGTCCACGAGGTCGCCCTCGTGCTGTGCACCCTTCCGACGCCCAAGGACGCGCGCTTCGACGCCGGTCCCTTGGCCGCCCTGCAAGCGATCGTGGTCGACCTATTCCGCTCGCTGCGTGTGCCGGCCGCCACCTGGGGCTCCGCGACGGATTTGCCGCCGTACGCCCATCCGGTCAAGGCCCTCGCGGCTCGCCTGGGCGACCAGGCAGCACCCGCGGCCCACGTGTTCGAGCTCGAACCCCGCACCGCCCGCGATCTGGGACTCGAAGGGGATTGGGCCAGCGCGACCGCAGCCGCCACGGTGAACCTGGACGCGTTGCTGGCCTTCACGCCGAACCTGACGACCTACGTCCCGATCCCGCGCGTTCCCGGCGTCAAGGTCGACGTGGCGATCGTCGTGCCTGACGCGATGTCCGCCGCCGAGGTTCAAGCCGCGATCGAGCAGGCGGGCAAGGGTGCCGTCCACAGCACCGAGTTGTTCGACCTGTTTCGCGGCGAGAAGCTGGGTGAGGGCAAGCGTTCGTTGGCCTATCACGTGCTGCTCCAGCACGAGACCAAGACCCTGACCGACAAGGACACCCACAAGTTCCTCGGGCGCCTGGAGCGCTCGCTGGAAGCCATGGGTGCCGAGTTGCGTCGCTGAGGCCCCTCGCCCGCGTCCCGATCCCGGATCCCCTGGCCAACCGGTCGGCGGTCCAGGGCCCGCGGGCTCGGGTGAGGTAGAGTTGGAGGCACCCCGTTTGCGGTGGGGCCCCACATCGATCCATGAAAGTCGTCCTCGTCAATCCGCCCAGTCCGCCCGAGTTCCGCGTGTCGCGGGGCTTGATGGGGGGCTTTGGAATGGCCGTCAGCCCCGAACTGCTCTATCCGCCGATCGAGTTGGCGCACGTGGCTTCCGTGCTGGAGGCCGATGGGCACAGCGTCGCGATCGTCGACGGCGACGCCGCCGGCCTGGACGCCAACGGAACGCGCGCGCGGATCCTGGCCGAGAAGCCGGATCTGGTCGTGACGGACACCTCCAGCGCGTCGCTCGAGCAGGATCTGGACCTGGCCCGCGCGACCGCCACCGAGGCCGGTGTGCCGCTGATCCTGTTGGGCAGCCAGGTGACGTACACGCCCGACGAGGTCTTCGAGCGCGGCTCGATCGCGGCCGTCGTGCGCGGGGAGCCCGAGGCCACGATGCGCGATCTGGTTGCGCGCCTGGCCGCGGGCGAAGCTTTGACGGGTGTCGAGGGCACCTCTTGGCGCAACCCCGAGGGCGTGGTCGTTCACGAGCCCGAGCGCTCGCGCATCGACACCTTGGACGACCTGCCGATCCCGGCGCGCCATCTGCTGGACAACGCCGCGTACACCTTCCCGGGCCTCAAGGGTCCGGTGACGACGGTCAAGTCGAGCCGCGGCTGTCCGCTCGACTGCAGCTTCTGCGGTTACACCCTGGCCCAGGGCCTGCGCTTCCGCTTCCGCAGCCCCGACCACGTGCTGACCGAGCTCGAGGACCTGTACTTCAACCACGGCCTGCGCCACGTCGTCTTCCGCGACCCGATCTTCACGACCCGCAAGGATCGCGTGAAGGACATCTGCGAGGGCATCCTCGAGCGCGGCATGACCGAGCTCGATTGGCAGTGCGAGACCGCGGTCAAGACCCTGGACCGCCCGCTGCTCGAGATGATGGCCAAGGCCGGCTGCACGCACATCTCCCTGGGCGTCGAGTCCGGCAACCTCGAGATCCAGAAGTTGCACTGCGGCAACAAGCTCAAGGACCTGGACCTGGCCCACGAGGTCTTCGCCGCCTGCCGCGCCGTCGGCATCGAGACCCGCGCCTTCTGCATGATCGGCTTCCCCGAGGAGACGCCCGAGATGGCGGACGAGACGATCGCGCTGGTCGACAGCCTCGACCCCGACCAGGTCCAGTTCTGCGCGGTCACGGCCTACCCGGGCACCAAGCTGCACGGGATCCTCCAGGGCGACCGCGAATTCGACTACGCGTCCATGACTGGCTTCCGCGCCCTCGAGGGCAACGAGTACATGACCGCCGAGGCGATCGAGGCCAAGATCAAGGAGGGCTACCGACGCTTCTACCGCCGGCCGAAGCGCCTCCTGCGGGAGCTGCGCAGCCCGTCGCGGTTGGCCTCCAGGATCGCGCGGTATCTGACCTTGTTCCGCCGCTCCGCAGCCCTCTGAGGCTGGCCTAGTTCGCTCCGCAAACCGGGGCGACCCGGCCTGCGGGCATCCAGGGGCGCGTGAGATCGAAATCGGGTCGGCCCCAGGGGCCTTGCGGCCCAGGAACTCGCTTTGTGCGGAGCGAAGTCGGCCAGTCCCCAAGCACGGAGCCCGCGACGCTACGCGTCAGCGGGCTCCAAGGTTCGAGAGGGGATCCGAACCTGTACGGGGGCTCGAGCGCGGCAGGCAGTCCGCATCGAGCTGAGAGTCAGCGCAGGCCGCTCAGAACTCGGGCTCGTCCGAGAACTCGGTCTCGTCCGGGTAGCCGGACTCATCCGAATCTGGCGCCAGATTGCTGTGGGGGAGCTGGGTCAGATCGACCCAGACCAGGGCCTTGGTCTCCGGGAACGCCAGGAGCACCCAGGGCGTGTCGTGCAGGACGACACGGCCGGCGCCGGGTTCGGGAACCTTGAGATCGAGAAGGTCGAAGAGATCGCGGGGTGATGATTTCATGGCTGCTGGACCATCACCATCGGCACAGGCCGGTGGGCCTTGCCCCGTTCCTCGGCAATTCCGCCCAGTACTTTTCGGGACCGAAAAGCGGAAAAAATCCGGCCCGTTCGAGGCCCCGGAAAACGCAGATCTCAGTCCACGCGGGCCCGCGCCTGGACGAAGGAGTACAGGAACACCGCGTCCGGATCGTGAGCCACGGCCTCCAGTTCCAGCTCCATCCCCGACACGGTCTCCTGGCTGACGCGGCCCGACTCGAGCAGTCCTGGCGCCCCAGACATCAGCAACTCGGTCCAGTACCGCAGGAACTCGGCGCGCTCGCTCGGCGTGCGGTTGTCCAGGTGGATCGCGGTGACCTCGGTGATGATGTCGCGGTAGCCCGCCGCGAGCAGCAGGTTGCCCAGCTTCGCGCCGACGAACGGATCGCCGCCCAGTTCGTACTGGTGGTCGTTGAACGCGGCCCAGTACGCGAGCGTGTGCGGTGCGTACGGGGACAGGAAGAAGCTGGCGTTCTGGACCTCGGTGATCACGATCGGCGAGCCCGAGCGCAGGACCCGGCGTGCTTCGCCCAGAACGCGCGCGGGATCCGGCACGTGCTCCAGGATCCAACACAGATAGGCCGAGTCGAACGAGTCGCCCTGGAAGCTCATGTGAGCCGCGTCCTGCAGCGCGAACGTCCAGCGATCCTTCGCCCAGGTCATGCCCTCGAGGTGGGCGCGCGCGGCATCCAGGTTGGGCTCCGAGCGATCGACTCCGGTGACGTGGAGGTCCGGGAAGCGGCGCAGCAGCATCTCGGTCTGCGCGCCGACGCCGCATCCGATCTCCAACATGTTCCGCGAACGGTAGTAGGGGAGGTGGCGCGCGATGCGCGGCTCGAGGATGCGCGCCTGGCGTCGCAGGCGGTCCTGTTCCTGAACGGAGAATCCGTGCAAGTACCCCGGCGGGGTCTTCGTGGGCTGGTCGTCGGTCATGGGCGCATCATGCCATGCGGGGACGCTCGGATGCTCCGCGGGGCCGCCGCGTGGATCGAGAACCCGGCCGTTCGACACGGGCTCGACCTTCGCAGCTTGGGGCGGCTTCGACGGCTTCCTATGCTGGGGAGCAGGAGCCCCACCCATGAGCGAACAGATCGAGAACTTCCTCCACGAGGATCGCAGCTTCCCGCCCCCGGCCGATTTCGTCGCCGATGCACGCATCGGTTCCGTCGAGGCCTACCGCCGGATGCACCAGGAGTCCGTCGATCACCCCGAGGACTTCTGGGGGCGTATCGCCGGCGAACTCCCGTGGATCGAGCCGTTCGACCAGGTGCTGGACTGGAGCGAAGCGCCCAAGGCCAAGTGGTTCACGGGCGGCAAGTTGAACGCCTCGGCCATCTGCCTGGATCAACATGCCGAGGGGATGAACAATGGCAAGCGCGCGATCGTCTGGGAGGGGGAGCCCGGGGACTCGCGCACGTTGACCTACGCCGAGCTGCACATGGAGGTCTGCCGCTTCGCCAACATTCTGAAGGCGCGCGGGATCGGCAAAGGCGACCGGGTCGCGATCTACATGCCGATGATCCCCGAGCTGGCGATGGCGCTCTTGGCCTGCGCGCGCATCGGCGCGATCCACTCGGTCGTCTTCGCGGGTTTCAGCGCGCAGTCGTTGCGCGATCGCATCACCGACGGAAACTGCTGCGCCGTGATCACGGCAGACGGTGGTTGGCGCCGCGGCAAGGTGCTGCCGTTGAAGCGCGAGGTGGACGCGAGTCTCGATGGCATCGATTCCGTTCACACCGTGCTCGTCGTGAGACGTACCGAGAACGACGTCGAGTGGACCGACGACCGCGACGTCTGGTACCACGAGGCGTTGAAGGGAACCTCGACCGAGTGCGAGCCCGAGCCGATGGACAGCGAGGACACGCTGTTCCTGCTCTACACCTCCGGCTCGACGGGCAAGCCCAAGGGCATCATGCACTCGACCGCCGGGTACATGGTCGGTGCCTACACGACGACGCGCTTCGTCTTCGACCTGCAGGACGAGGATGTCTACTGGTGCACGGCGGACGTCGGTTGGATCACAGGACACAGCTACATCCTGTACGGCCCGCTGGCCAACGGCGCGACGTGCGTCATGTACGAGGGCGCGCCGAACGCGCCCGCACCGGACCGCTTCTGGGACATCATCGAACGGCATCGCGTGACCGTGTTCTACACCGCGCCGACCGCCATTCGCGCCTTCATGAAGTGGGGCGACGAGCACGTCAACAAGCACGACCTGTCGAGCCTCCGTTTGCTCGGCACCGTCGGCGAGCCGATCAACCCCGAGGCCTGGATGTGGTACCACCGCACCGTCGGCGCCGAGCGCTGCCCGATCGTCGACACGTGGTGGCAGACCGAGACCGGCGGGATCATGCTCACCCCCTTGCCCGGGGTGACGGCGACCAAGCCCGGCTCGTGCACGCTTCCGTTCTTCGGCATCGACGCGGCGATCCTGGACGAGGAGGGGCACGAACTCGAGGCCAACCAGGGCGGCCTGCTCGCGATCCGCAAACCGTGGCCGTCGATGCTGCGCGGGATCTGGGGCGACGAGCAACGCTTCCGCGACACCTACTGGTCGAAGTGGCCCGACGGCTGGACCTACTTCCCCGGCGACGGCGCACGCAAGGACGAGGACGGCTACTTCTGGATCCTGGGTCGCGTCGACGACGTGATCAACGTGTCCGGGCACCGCCTGTCCACGATGGAGGTCGAGTCGGCGCTCGTGTCGCACGACAAGGTCGTCGAGGCCGCCGTCGTCGGTCGCCCCGACGACCTGACCGGTGAAGCGATCGTGGCTTTCGTCACCCCGGCCGGCGGCCTGACGCCGGACGACGCCCTGGCCGCCGAACTCTCCGCCCACGTCGCCACCGAGATCGGTAAGCTCGCCCGCCCCGCCGAGATCAAGTTCAGCGACGTCCTGCCCAAGACGCGCAGCGGCAAGATCATGCGCCGACTCCTGCGCGACATCGCGGCCGGTCGCGCGACGGAAGGCGACATGTCCACCATCGAAGACGCGAGCGTGCTCGACAAGCTGCGGGATGGGGAGTGAGCCCAAGGGCGGCGCATCCCCCTCAAGGTGCGAACCCGCGTTCCCATGGCGTGGACGCTCGTGAAGCAGGCTGATTCCGCAGGATTCGGGCTATTCCCCCCTGGTGGGGTTGGCAGTAGATTCTCGCCACCCCGCCCGCACCCTCCGCCCCAATTGGTTGAGACCCCATGCGCTCACTTCGATTCGTGACCGAGTCTCGCTCTCGCGCCGACGCTTCCTACCGGATGTCGTGATGAGTCGTACCTGGACCGAATCCGGCGACGGGGGGCCGATCCTCGGGTGCGCGTTGCATGCGGGTCGCCGCATCGAGTCGGACCTCGAGCCGTTCCTCGCGGTCGACGATGCGACACGATTTCGTGAAGAGGATCCGTTCACGGATCGGTTCGCGTCGGTCGTGCCCGCAACGATCGTGGCCAATCACTCGCGCTTCGAGTTCGACCTGAACCGGCCGCCGGAGACCGCGGTCTATCTGGAGCCGGAAGACGCTTGGGGGATCCGGACCTGGTCGGACCCGCCGACCGACGCGTTGCTCGCGCGTTCGCGGGCTCGGCATGCCGCCTTCTTCGCTGCGATCCAGGAACGTTGCGAGCAGATGGTCCGCGCGCACGGGCGCTTCCTGATCCTGGATCTGCACAGCTACAACCATCGCCGCGGAGGTCCGAACGCCCCCTTCGACGATCCCGAGGCCAACCCCGAAGTGAACTTGGGAACCGGCACCATGGAACGCTCGCGTTGGGCTGGTCTCGTCGACCGTTTCGTCGCCGAGTTGTCCCAGGGGGCACGAGCGACCGGGCCGATCGACGTGCGTGAGAACGTGAAGTTCCGTGGAGGCTACATGGGCAAGTTCGTACACGCTCGCTTCCCCGAGACCGGTTGCGTCCTGTCGATCGAGTTCAAGAAGACGTTCATGGACGAATGGACCGGCGCGCCGGACGAGGCCCGTATCGATGCGTTGCGCGACGCCCTGGCCGCGACGATTCCTGGTCTGTTGGAATCCCTGAATCCCTCATGAATCCCCGACCCCGCAAGAAGCAGAATCGCATCGTCGATCACGAGTTCCTGGAAGGCATCGAGGCCGCGCTCCAGGGCGGGCGTCGTGTTCGGCGACGTGTCGATGGGGGCGGCTGGCTCCACCTGGAACGCCTCCTGCCCTTCTTGATCGTGGTGCGCCGGTCGCCGCTCACCGAGGACGACGGATTCGCGTCACTGGTCACGGCCGAAGGGTCCGTGCTGCTCGCGCCCGACACCCCGGGCGATCAACGCTGGATCTCGCAGGTCGTCGAGACCGTCGGTCGCCTGGCCGTGGAGGCCTTCGGCACGTTCCTCGTCCTGGAGGTCTGGCAAGGTCAAGCCGAGGGCACGGACGACCCCGTCGACCGGCGCCCGGGTTTCCGCGTGTTCCATCGACAGGGCTCCGGGGCCAGCGCCACGGCGGATGCCATTGCCGATTCGCTGGCGAGTCTGCGCGTCCATCGTCAACTCGCCAAGGTGGCGGTGGCGACGCGGGCGCGCGTGGCTCGTACGGGCACCACGGCCGTGATCGGCCCAGCCGCCCAGAAGAGGATCGGCGCCCAGCTGGTCGGCATCGAGGTCCGCCCGATCCATCGCAACCACGAGACCGGGGAGCTCTTCCCTGTCGTACTGCGCGCCATGCGGCGCGGCTTCAGTCGGTCGCTGCGCCGCGCACTTTTCGACTTCGTGCGGACCCGTTCGACGCATCGCCCCGAGCACTTCCACGTGCTCGGACGACGCGCGATCGTGAAGGCCGTCTGGAAGGTCGATGGGCAGCTCGCCGCCATCGCCAGTCAGTACGACTTCCTGATGAACGTCACGCCGGCGAACGCCGGTCCGGCTTGGAACACGTTCCGCAGGGACCAGGGCGCCGTGCCCAGGCTCCGCTACCGTCCCTTGCCGTTCGATCCCGCGCTCTTGAAGCGCGACCTCTATCAGATCCCGGTCGAGCGCGTCGAGGACCCGGCTCTCGGGCTGCTGTTCCGACAGAAGCAAGCCGAGATGGATCGCCAACTGACGATGTTGGTCGATCGCAACACACACCGGTTCCTGCCGGGGAGCATGGCGTTGTACGGGGTCCTTCCGGATCGCGTCATCGCGACCGCGCGACAGATCCTGCGCGAAGTCGGTCCTTCCAAACGCGAGGAACCCTCGGGTGGCCGGATCGGCGCCGAAGCCTTCCGCGATCTGGCGTTGAAGGAGCTCGAGACCTACGCGCCCCACTGGCCCGGCTACGAACCGTCCGTCACGATTCGCAACGACATCGCCAGTGGCTTGATGGTGTCGCGCGGTGTGCTGTGCATCGGTGAGGACACGCAGATCCCCGCCAAGCGCGTGGATGCCCTGTTGCAGCACGAGGTCGGAACGCATGTCTTGACCTATCACAACGCCTCGGCCCAACCGTTCCAGCAGTTGCGGGTCGGTCTCGCTGGGTACGATGTCTTGCAGGAGGGACTCGCAGTCTTCGCCGAGTACCTCGTCGGCGGTCTGACGCGGTCCCGTCTGCGCGTTCTGGCCGGACGCGTGTTGGCGGTGGATGCCATGCTGCGCGGCGCGGATTTCTTGCGTACCTACGAGCTGCTGACCGAGGCACACGATTTCGACGCGAAGACCGCCTTCTCGATCACGCTGCGTGTCCATCGCGGCGGCGGGCTGACGAAAGATGCCTTCTATCTGAAGGGTCTGATGGATGTCCTCGCGCACTTGAAGGCCGGCGGTCAACTGCATCCGCTCTACGTCGGTAAGATCGCCACCGACCACATTCCGATCGTCGAGGAACTACACTGGCGCGGCGTTCTGCGCGAGCCGCCGGCCCTCCCGCGATTCCTCGACGCACCTCCTGTCCAGGCCCGACTCGAACGAGCTCGGGAAGGGCTTCAAGTCCTCGACCTCTTGCCCCGTTAGATCTATGCGTATCGGTTTCATCGTCAACGACGTCGCCACGGAGAAGGCCGGCTTCACCACCATCCGTCTCGCGCAGAACGCGGTGAACATGGGGCACACGGCTTGGCTCATCGGCGTCGGGGATCTCACGTACGACCCCGACGACACGGTCGCCGCGCGGGCCACGTCCGTGCCTGGGCAGAAGTACAAGACGCACACGAGCTTCTTCGCCGACCTGCAAGGCAAGAAGGCCATCCGCGAGCGCATCAAGGTCGACGACCTCGATGTCCTGATGCTGCGCAACGTGCCGTCCGACGACTACCTGAGTCGGCCTTGGGCGACCGGCGTCGCCGTCGAGTTCGCGCGTCTCGCGACGCGGCGCGGCGTCGTGGTGGTCAACGATCCCACCGGCCTCGCCAAGGCCAGCAGCAAGATGTACTTCCAGTTGTTCCCCGAGGAGGTCCGTCCGCGCACCGTGATCACCAGGGACAACCAGGAGATCAAGGACTTCGTCCACGAACAGGGCGGGACGGCGGTGCTGAAACCGCTGCAGGGGTCGGGCGGAGCCAGCGTGTTCCTGGTGCGCCCCGACGACGAACCGAACCTGAATCAGATGATCGACGCGGTGTCGCGCGACGGTTTCGTCATCGCCCAGGAATACTTGCCTGCTGCGGAGCAGGGGGACAAGCGCTTGTTCCTGATGAACGGCCGACCTTTCCGCGTCAAAGGGCGCTACGCCTGCTTCCGCCGCGTGCGCGCGGGTGGTGACATGCGTTCGAACATCCACGCGGGTGGCACGAAGGCTGCGGCCGAGGTCACCGCCGTCGACCTCGAGATCGCCGAGATCGTGCGACCCAAACTCGTCCAGGACGGGATGTTCCTGGTCGGCCTCGACATCGTCGGCGACAAGCTGATGGAGATCAACGTGTTCAGCCCCGGCGGGCTGGGCAGCGCCCAGGAGTTCGAGAAGATCAACTTCAGTCGCTACGTGCTCGAAGCGCTCGACCGCAAGGTGCGGTACATGCAGTTCTACGGTCGCAACTTCGACAACGTCGACATGTGCACGCTCTAGGGCGCGCATTCGGCATCGCACGAACTCGCGTTCGGTCGACCTGACCGTCGGCCGAACGCAGTCG
>TARA_R110002073_G_scaffold7464_1_pt1 | contig 34821 bp, 22 predicted proteins | sample TARA_R110002073 | Tara Oceans TARA_R110002073 (sample SAMEA4397174) | marine metagenome | biome: Polar Biome; feature: [DCM] deep chlorophyll maximum layer (ENVO:01000326); material: water (ENVO:00002006), including particulate matter (ENVO:01000060) such as... | depth 40 m | reverse complement strand
CCGCCGCCCCCGCCTCTTCGACCACCCGAGCGATCTCGTTGCAATTGATGTTTTCGCGACTGCACCCCAATCGAATCTTGGCAGTCACCGGAGTCGGAGCACACACCTCCACCAATCGCGAAATGATCGCGTGCATCCGATTGGGTTCTCGCAGCAAGTAGCTTCCGCTGTGAGCCTTCTCGGTAACTTGGCGAACGGGGCAACCAAAGTTGATATCCACCACGCTGACGCGGTATTCCTCGGCCAATCGTCGCCCGACTTTGGCCATGGTCTCCGGATCATTGTCCCAAATTTGAACCGCCAGCGGTCGGGGTTCATCCGCCACCCCCCACAATCGATCGGGGTGTTCGGCTTCATTTTCGTCCAACCAAACGAACCCACGAGCGTTGACCATTTCGGTCGCCAGCAGCCCTGCGCCGCCGAATTGACGTACAATGTGACGAAACGCAGCGTTGGTGAACCCAGCCATGGGCGCCTGCAAAATCGGCGGATCGATGACCAAATCACCAATCCGAAGCGGCGGCACGGTTCGCGTGGGGGCAGATACAGGCGTGGCGTCTTTTTCAATCATTCGACGGTCGGCTTTCGCGGCGGTTTGTTTTCACTTCAGTTTATCGTCGCTTTGCAAAATTGGCGAATCGCCCGTTCATGAATCCAAAGCCTTTTCGCGTTGGTCTGGTCGCTTGGCATGCACTACCGGCCATCGTTCCGCCTGCCACGCTCCCCAACGCTGATGGCGCCCTCGCAGAAAACTCAATCACAGAGCCTCCCTCACCAAAGAGGTACGGCGAGACGTTCGGCGGGTTAGAAACCGCAATGTGGACCCTCGCTCAACACCTCTCCCGACAACCAGACATCGAGCCCGTCTGCTTTTTGGAAACCGATCGACCACGCAACGGAACCGTGGCATGGCCCACTGAAGTCGAGGGCGTGAAGCTCGAAATCAGTGTCAGTCGGTTTCGAGCGATTCGCCACGCCGTGGGAGAATGCATCGACACGGAATCGAAACGCATCAAACGCTTCTCACCGCACTTGCTGTGGCAAATTCCTTTTCTGGCGATGACACGACCATTCCGGTCTCGCGATCCAATCGACAGCCACCCGGACCCTCGCTTGATCGACCAATCCATCGACGCCTGGATCAGTTTCGGGGTCAACTCTTCAAGCTCACGGGTGGTGGCGACCGCGACAGCGGAACACACACCAAGCTTCGTCTGCGTTCGATCCAACGCAGGACTGGAGGACGGATTGGCAACCGACTCAGAGTACCGGAACGAATGCGGCGAACCATCCTCCGCTCGTCGCTATGCGTTGCTGCAATCTGATCACGTCGTCTGCCAAAGCCAATGGCAAATCGACCGACTGAGACAGATGTTTCATCGCGAAGGATTGCTGGCCCGAAACCCCATTGTTCGCAAAGACTGGCAACCGCCATTTGCCACACCCGCTCCCAAACCATTCCAAGAGCAATTCGACGTACTCTGGATTGGTCGCTACGACGATTTCCACAAGCGTCCTTTGCTCATGCTGGAAGCCGCCAAAAAGCTACCGCATGTGTCATTCAAAATGATCGTCAATCCATTCGACCCAGACATTGAAAGACTCATTCGTCACGAAGCTCCCAAGAACGTTGAACTGATCGACCGAGTTCCCTTCGCCCAAATGCCGACGGCCTTTGCAGCGGCCAAGCTATTCGTGTCAACGGGAAGCTTGGAGCACGAAGGTTTCCCAAACGTCCTGTTGCAATCTGCCGCCTCTCACACGCCCATTGTTGCGTTGTCAGATCACGACAACTTTTTGTCGCGTTCGGGCGCGGGAGTTGATTGCAACGACTCCGTTGAAATCCTGGCACACCACATCGACAAGCAACTAAAAAGCAATGCGATCAACTGGGCGAAGGTGGACGACTACCTGGATCAACATCACAGTGCTGATCTGATCGCAGACAATTTCGCCAATTGGATTCGCTGCTCGATCGCGAACGAGCCCATCGTGCCTGCATCCACTAGCGAGACGCCCTGACCGACGCCCCGCTTCTCAAGAGAATCACTGATCAACGAAGACATGCTTCGGATTAACAGTGAGGTACCAATCCATCCAAGCTCTCTCTGCTTTGCGCAGCTCACTTTCGGTCGGTTTGTCAGGCATCTCGAATCCCTCAAATTTCCGACTGATAAATCGCAAGCCGTCTCTCGCGTACCGGCGCACTGCCAAGTCAGGATCACTGAGTGCAAAGATGAGTGCCGGCACCACTCGCATGTCGTCACTTTTGCCCAACAATCGGGCTGCAACTCGGCGAGCTTGGTAAGACTGACTGCCTCGAACCAATCGCTCCAATCGATCCAGCTGAGCACGCAGTTCTTTTGGATCGGTTGCCAACTGCATGTTCTCGGGTAACGACTTTCCTTCCAGAGCTTCATTGCCATCGTCCTCGAGAGCCGACAACAAATCCAACACCGACGCGCCAACCGGCTCACCCTTGATCTGTGAACCTTCGCGACGAATCTTGGTTGTGTCCTTGGGCAACCCCTGACCACCGGCAAGAGTACCGCTGCTGGCCGCCGCAATACTTCTCTGAGTACTCCGGATCAGAAACAAAATCGCGAAACAAGTTCCCGCAACCGACCCAGAGTGGTCATGGTCCTCAACACCCCAACCGCCCGACTTAGAATCTTGATAGCCGATTAGTTCGTCGACGCCCTGGTTGTACCAACTAGGACTCTCGTCGGGCTTCAAACCAAGTGCAATTTCCTTGAAGCTCTCGTAACGTTCCTGGGTGTAGAGCTGGTAGTAGTAGTAATCCTTAGCAGCTCGCTTGTATTCGGTGTTCGCCAAATATCGATCGGAAGCCTTGATCGCGTTGATGACCTTTTCGCTATTCACCGTCGCGCCCTTACGCCGTTCGCTGTTTGCATCTGGCACGTAGAGTTTGATTGCCTTTGGAGCACCTGGAAAGGCCGACATATCTGAGCGGCTCGTATCCCCCCAAAGCCGCAACGCATCGCCAGCGATCAGAATGCTACTCCCACCGGCATAGGCCATCGCAGGGTAAACGTCTTTCTGCCGAATGTTCGGCCTTCCTGGTCCGGGATCCTCCGCCTGGTACGGCCAACCACCACTTGGGTCTTGGACTCGAATCAACCACTTCGCGCACGCCGCGACGCGTTTGTAGTCGAGCGGAATCCCAGCGTGGTCCAACGTCCAAATGGCGAGGACACCGTATTGGGTCTGAGAAATATCCCCCGTTTTGTGGCCGATGTAACTGAATGCTCCGTTGGGGTACTGCAATTCGTACAAGAATCCTTGCAGGGTTTTCAGCTCCGATTTGTATTTGTCCTTGTCGACCTCAGCCAGCAACATGACGGCGACGGCAGTGGAATACACCTCGAAACTGATCCCGGGAACATTGCGCTTCCCACTGCGGATCACCCCAACCATCGTCTTGACCGCCGCGATGCCTTGCTGGACGACACGCGCGTTAGGATCGTGTTTCACTTTGAAGTGGGTGTAAGCAACCAAGGCACGCTCGCCCAATCCACCAGCAAATCCGCTCGTTCCGTAGTGATAGTCCTTGGGGTCGGCGTTCTCGAGGTAAACCAATCCCCGGTCGACCATGTTGACAACTTTGGTGTCAAACGGGGTGTACGCGAGAGCCGTGTTCGAATGAAGACAAATCGCAGCGAGACTTGCAAATGCCCAAAGAAGGGTCTTGAGTATCATCTAAAGCCTTTGAGCGTTCGTGTGGTGGCAGACGATGGTCGAGATCTCTCACCCGATCGTCGAGCGAGAGCATCATTTTGTGCCCGGCTGTTCGGGCTCCGACCGATTTTCTCTAGCGTTCTCGCTTTGGACACCGTGAATCGAACAAAGTGGAACGCTCGTCTTCGATCAGCGCGAAGCCAGGTTGCACCGGGTTCACATCCTTTCGAAGTGCCGGCAGAGCCGTTAAAAACTTGACCGAGTGAGTTTCATCGGTGTTCGAAGTATAACGTACGGACGTCTTTTTTTGCAACGAAAAGGGTGCTTTTCTGCTGACCGTAGAGGTTCGCTGACACCGGTGGAGACCATCGAAGCGGGGACCGGGCAGACGACACCCCCCGGTCCGCCGCGCAGCTTAAACCGACGTCTCACGCCAAAACGAAGACCGAATCGAAAGGACACGGCATTTTGGGCAACGAACAACGGGGTGATGGGATCCCTTCCTTTCCCTGGTTTTCGCTGGCGATTGGTCTTCTCGCAATTGCATTGGGCGTCCTCTGGCTGGTTCCAACCGAAGTCGTTGAAAAAACAGTCACCATCGGTGATGGAGAATCAGCTCGTGTACTGGCTGCCAAGCTACGAGAGCTGCTTCTTCCGATGTGTGTCCTCGGACTCCTCGCCTCAACGGCAAGTTGGACGCTGCGATCTCGAGCGAAATCTTTCTACGACTGTCGATTGCATTCCTGGCTCGACACTACCATCGACGACCAATCAGCAGCCCAACGTTACGCGAGCCTATCGCTGCCGGAGCACTTGTTCTGGGCAGGGTGCGCCGTCGTTGCTGTATTGGCATACGATTGGCGGACTTTGTTTTGGGGGTTCTTTGAAAGCGACGACTACTCCATGGTTGAAGTCGCGCGCAATGGAGATTTCCCTGGCTCTCTATTGTCAACACACAACGACCACGTGCTTCCGCTGCTCCGATTGGAGTACTCGGTACTGTACGAGATTTTTGGGACTAATCCATTCGCGTACAATCTAGGTGTCATCACTTCTTTATCGCTGATGCTCTACTCAGGCTGCATCCTCGCAAGGGAATGCTCGATCAATCGAATCGGCACGTTCGCTTTTCTATTCTTGTGCATCAACTGGTCCCTATGGGGCGAATTCACCGCAGGGTCGTACATCCTTCAAAAGTACATGCAGATCACCACCTGCGGGTTACTGAGTTGCTGGTCCTGGATCCGCTGGGAGAAGACACAACGATCTGGATACTTCGTCGGATGCGTGTTCGCGGTGTTGGTAGCCTGCTTGATGAACCCAAGCGGCTATTGGGTGCCATGTGCCATCCTGGTGTTCGCCGCACTCCGCTTGTTTTCACGGCACAGCCCTCACCCCGTTCGTGACACACTTCGAGACGGACGCTCACTCGCCTTCGCAGTCACTGGCGTGGTTGCACTTTCGATGGCCGTGTACCGCTACGCGTATTCGCTTCCTGGAAACAACGAATTCCTGACATTGACGGATAACCCACTCACGCTCAGCGGTTTCGTCCAACAACTCTTTGTTTTCATATCGACACTGATCGCAACAGTGTTTGTTCCGCTACCGCACCACTTCGACAAAGTGGGGCTGCTGGTGCCAGCCTTGCTTTCGTTTTTGATTGCGGCAGCAGTGTTTTTCCTTTTCGGAATCCAAGGTCTGAAGCGAGAACTGAAAGCAACAGCTGTGGCATTGGTTTTGATTCTCCTGGGGATTACGGCCATGGTGTGCTTGGGCCGTCCGATCCCGGGATTCAATTACATTGTTGCTTCGAAGTATCTTGGACCTGCCTATGTTTGGCTTTGCCTGATTGCAAGCTTTTGCATCCAGGGAATGTGGAACGCGACATCGACCGACAACCGTTCTCACTGGCGTCTTGTTCGGATCGTGTTTGGTGTCCTTGTGCTCGCGTTTTTGGCGCATGGAGCGATTGAACTGGGTGCCCGTGCCGAACTTCCCTTCTTGGACCGCGATGTGTGCCGAAACAGCAAGCTCCGCGAACAAATACGTGAGCGAAACGCCGTCAGCCGATTGCGTTCCGAGGTAGTCTCGGATTTGGAGCAAAACTCGACCCAGGATCTGCGTCTTCCAAATCTTTCGGGAGATGCAATCGCCCATGCACTTCCGGAACTAGCGTTTCCGTGGGGAGAACGGCCTTCGCTTCGAATGCTAGTACCGATGCTCGAATCCAATCCTCGCACCATCACCTGCCTGCCATTGAAGGCGTTGACCAAAGGAGATGCTATCGGTGTTTCCGATGCCACGCTTCGCGAATCGATTGCTCCTTCTTTCTTCGAGCAACTGCAGGTCAACGACCTCCTGCAAAAGATCGCGTTTGCACCTGTGGAAATTGAAATCCTTGATGGATCTGCGTTGGACAATGACGGCGAATCTCAGCACGACCAAAACTCATCTCCCAACGCAAGTCTTTCGCTAGCGATTGAAACAACCAGCGATTCTTTGCAACTCCGTGCTTCAAATGGGCCATGGAACCCGGCCAGCTATCCCATTCTTCAACTAAGGATGGCAGACAGAGCGACAATCAAATTCGACGTTGTTGTGAAAGGAGAATTCGACGTTCGTGTTTTACATCCAGTCGTGATCGACTCCGACGTAGGCTCAGAGGTCCATTTGGATTTGGCTCCGCTTTTTGAATACAGCTGTAGCGACGAAGTTAGGCTAGTTGAATTGGTCGGGGAAGAAATTGCCAAACTTTCCATCCAGAGTGCCGAATTGACCACCAAATAATGTCCGCACGTCATCACGACGCAAATCACTGTCAATCTGTGCGAGCCCCCTATCCCATTCGCAAACGATCGCCTTCTCAAAAGTCCCTCGCCCCCATAGACGCATCCAGTGACAGCTAACTCACGATCTTTGTTGCTGTACCGCCACGCGTCGAACTGGCATCCGGTTCCCAATCCATCCTCATATCGAAGGCTCACCGAGTGTCACTCCTCCGATCAAGCACTCGGCTTGCGTATCGTTCGCTTACGGGTGAGCCGCAATGAGCAATAGCACTCCAACAGAAAGACGCTCGTGGCCGCGTCGAATGCTAAATCGATTAGAAGTCGATCGGGCGACGTTTTATGCGGTCGCAACACGGTACTGGCAATTCGTGTCTGGACCAGTGACGCTTTGGTTGGTGGTTCAGTTTTTCACACCTGAAGTGCAGGGTTTCTATGTAACATTCTGGTCCGTGATTAGCCTCCAAATGTTCTTCGAACTAGCGTTCCCCCAGACCATCGTGACCATGACGAGCCATATTTGGAGTCAGCTCGATCTGGACGACAGCAATCGACTGGTTGGAAAGTCTGATGCAATTTCGCGACTGACTCATCTAATGCGAATTTCGGTGGTGATGCAGGTAGTCCTTGCATCACTCTTTGCTGCTATCGCAAGTTTCTTTGGTCTGTGGTTCTTTGCCGATGATCCGTCGGCTCAAACAATAACCTGGCGGGGCCCATGGTTGACATTGGTGGGGCTTTCTTCGATTGCATTCGCGTTGATTCCATTCTTGGCAGTGCTGGAAGGATGCGATCAGGTTCGCGAAATACACAAGCTTAATTTGGTCCGTGGCATCGCAGGCAGTCTCGTCGTTTGGATTGCCATTCCGTTGGGTGCCGCTCTCTGGATTCCCGCGATCGCAACGGCGGTGCGTTTGCTTTGTGAAATTGGCTGGATGGTGGGGAAATACCCTCGCTTCTTCGCGGCTTTCGCCAAACGCCCGACGGGAGAAAGGGTTGCCTGGCGCAAAGAGGTCTGGCCATTTCAGTCGAAATTGATGTTGAAGGGTTTCTTCAATTACTTCAATGCGGATGTGATGCTTCCGGTCTTGTTCCGGTACCAAGACGCTGTCGTTGCTGGACAATTCGGCCTGACTTGGAACATTTTGCAATCGATACGAATGGCCTGTTCATCCTGGGTGCGAACTCGCGTCCCTCGATTTGGCGTTTTGATCGCGGAGCGAAACTACAAGGAACTTGATCGAATTTATTTCCGAGTTGGAAAGATCGCTGCTAGCTTGCTAGCTCTGCTTGGCTGTGTGTTTGTCTTGGGTGTGGCTGGATTGGATTATTTCGACTTCCGCTACGCACATCGTTTTCTTCCCGTACTTCCAACGACACTGCTCATCACTGGATTGTGGACAGCATTGGTATTCGAGTTTCAATGGCTCTACCTCCATGCTCACGGCAAATCACCTTATCTAACTCTGAGTTTGATAGCTTGTTGTATCAGTGGCTTACTTATCTGGTGGGCAGGGTTCCACTATGGTGCAATTGGTGTAAGCCTCGCTTTTCTATTCATGCAGGGGATCGTCTACCTTCCGCTATCGACGGTGGGATGGTTTCATTTGCGACGACAATGGCATCATGACGAATGAGAGCAGCGAATCAATTTCGCCAGTTCGTTTCCCGTTCAGCCACAGATCTCAAAGCCAACGGATACCCGTTCGGAAACTAACGTTGCATTCAATCAGCGCCCGTTCGCGAGCAGTTCGTCCAACGCTCAATTTCTCATTTTGCAATGGAGGCCAGGTGAGATGACGAAGCGTCGCTCCGTTGATTCACACCAACCGTCTAAAGAATGGCGTTGGCGAAGCTTGCTGTGGGCTCAGTTCGTTGGGCTGGCGATCAGCATGATGCTCTGCTGGCATTCATTCGATGAAGCCCTTCCAGCCGAACAGTCTGCTCGCTTCCTGGTCGCGACCTGGAGGATTCTTCAGACATCCCTCCCTTTGACTGTCTTGTTTGTCGCCGGTTGTGTTCTGCGATACGAGCGTTTGGCTTGCACAATGATGACATGCTGGTGGTATTGGATCTTCGTAGATCTGATCGTTCATCGGTGGACCGGAATGCATGTCGCTTCAATTGAAGCCTTCCGCCTTCTTTCCGAGAAAATGCTTGGGTTGCTGCCTTACCTGCACTTGGGCATGGCGACGCGCTTTGGAATCGGATTGGCGTTACTACTTCTACTGACCCAAATCGGACGGATTGCAACCCGAAGAGTTGCGAAGCGATGCAGCGATGCGGGGAACAACCTGAGTTCACTGGGAGCTTCAATTGCCTGGGTAGGTGCGATTTTCTTGCTCGCAATCCCCGCGTGGCTGTCTTGGCCGACTGTCCTAGCCGAGGTGCAAACGGAACCCTCACGACATGCATTCAGCGTCATCGGTTGGCCAGCTCCCAAAAGAAACGATGTGACGGCGTTCTTGGCGAACGAAGCTATTTCTCTGAAGTTGACGAATGCTGCGATTCGTCGTCGTACACAAGCATTTCGTCTGAACGTAGCAACGACTGAACCCAAGCAACGCCCCGATGTTCTGTTCATCGTGGTGGAATCACTTCGGCCAGAGTTAATTGATTTGGATGTGATGCCACATGTGAGCATTGCCGCCGAAGATGGTCTTTGGATGCAGCGGCATTTCTCTGGTGGCAACGCGAGTTCCCTGGGCCTGTTCTCACTGTTCAACGGTTTGGACGCAGTCTGGTTCTACCGATCGGATGTGAGATACGCACCAGCGATGAATCGTTTGTTTCACCAATCTGGCTATGAATGCGGTTTCTTCGGCGGAGCGGATGACTGGGCCGCATTCCAAATGGATGCCTTCGTTCGAAATGAGGTCTACGATACGTTTGAGGTGAGTGCTTATGACGGTCTGCAATCAGACCGCCGAGCAATTCAGGCAAGCGAACAGTTCTTGGCAGATCATGCCGAGCGCGGGCCGCGTTTAGCCGTTCTTTACCTGTACGCGACTCATGCCCCATTTGAGATTGACCCTCGTTTTGATCGGGATCAGCCTGCCGCATCTCGCAATTATCCCATTCCGTTCGGACCAGCCGACCGGGAACCGATCTGGAATCGCTACCGCAATTCGGCTCGGACAGTCGACCACCTGATTGCTCCGCTGCTGCAACACCCCAACCGAATCGTGGCCATCGTTGGCGATCATGGCGAGTCGTTTCTAGATGACGGAACAATCGGTCACGGGACACGCTTATCCGCTTCGCAAACCCAGACCCCAGCAATCGTCGTTGGCAGAAACGTTCCTAGGAAAGAAGTCCAAGAGTTCACAAGCCACGCCGATCTACTGCCCACCCTCTTATCGCTCTGCGACATCCAGACGAGCAATCCGACAAGTTTCGATGGTCGCGATGTGTCCAAACACATCATTCCTCCACGAGTCATCGCCATCGCGGACTACTTGCGAGAGCAAGCTTTGCTCATTTCGCACGAAACGGGTTCAACCCCCACCTTCTTTGGCCTTCAGGTCGAAATCTCCCTGCTGACGCCACATTTCCAACTGCTCGAGGCGAGAAACCGACAGGGAAATTTGCGGCAATCCTCCGTTGAAGAAACGGTTGCCCACGGTCAGATCGCACGTAAATACCTCGATCAGTCGTGTCTTGAATAGCGTCTGACGCCTCGTTGCCAGCCGTAAGATGTGCAGACAAGCACCTGCCATATCTTCCCCGCTCCACCCAGGCCTCTTATCTTCTCTATTCGTCGTGTGATGTCACACACAGCTTGCAGATCCCCCCAGAAAAGCTTTGACGATGAGATTCCCAAGCCGCTATTCACGGATGAACGACAGTGCTCGCAGAGGCCGGCGTCGATTGTTGCTGGAATCCCTCGAGTATCGGCGGTTGTTGGCTGTCGCGTCCGATCTGGCCACGATTCAGGGGCAGATCACGGACAGCTTCATCGGGGGTGACTTTGAGGACGTTGCGGTGGACTTGTTCCGCGACGATGGCGACGGCGTGTTCGAGCCAGACACCGACGACGTGGAAGTCAACATGGCCATGGCGGACCCCAGTGGCAACTACCAGTTCACTGGCGTCACCGCCGGTTCGTACTTCGTTTTCCAGCCCGCACAAACGGTCAACGGTCGTTCGCTACAACAACAGATCTCGCCGTTGATCACCGTGACCTCGACGCAGGTCGCCGGGCAATCCTTCCAAACCATCGACTCATTTCAGACCACTCAAAGTGTTGAGGACACCATCACCGATGGAACGCCGGTGACGTCCACGCAAGCTGCTGCCGAAGCCATCGGCGGTTCACGTGATTTGATCGTCGACAAAACTCAAGGCGGCACGGGAGACATCGGCACGGTTGCGATTGGCGTCAACCAAGCCGTCTCACCCAACTTGCTCAGCTTTGACGCCAACGGGTTCGCCGACGGAAGTCGTTCGGTTATCTGGGACGGCGCGGGTGACAACGCCGCGACCGTTGACGACGATGGCTTGGGAGCGATCGATCTGACCAGCGGTGGTTCCGCGACCGGTCTGCGATTTGTCATCGGTTCCGTGACCAGCGGAACGGCAGTGATCCGGCTCTACAGCGACGATGGAATCGCGGGCAGCCAAACTCTGGTCAGTGAAGCCACCCTGACCATTCCCGCTCTGCCAACGCAGCCCACCTCGGTGGAATACATCCCATTCACCGACTTCCAAGCAGTCAGCGGAAGCGGCGCGGACCTGACCCAAATCGGTGCGATTGAACTCGAAGTCAGCGGCGGCCCCGACTACGACGCGATTGCCGACCTGCTCGGCACCGTCGGCCCCACCATCATCGTCCAGAACATCGACAACGCCGGCGAAGCGGACTTGGAATTGACCAAGACCCTGATCACCACGGAACCGACGTTGAACGAGAACGTCGTGTTCGATGTGGTGGTCACCAACAACGGCCCCGATCCCGCAACGGGCATCGTTGTGACCGATCGAATTCCAACGGGAATCATCAACACCACCGGAACAACCTCCACAGGAACCTTCACGCCCGGCACGGGACTTTGGACGATCCCAAGTCTCGCCGTCGGTGCGTCGGCAACACTGCGACTGACAGGACAACTGGACAGCCTGGACCCGCAAACCAACGTGGCGGAAATCACGGCCGCCGAACAGCTCGACACGGACAGCCCTCGCGACAACAACGTGCTGGCTGACGACGATCAAGACGCCGCGACGGTGACCGCGACGCGAGTTGATTTGCAATTGTCCAAAGCGGTTTCCGACAGCCAACCGAACGTCGGCGAAGAGATCACGTTCACTCTCACGTTGCAAAACTCATCGCTCGACACCGCCACCGACGCGACGCTCAGCACAGCGACAGGCATCCTGGTGGAAGACCGCTTGCCCGCGGGATTGACGCTGATTGGCAACACACCCAGCGCCGGCACTTCGTTCAACACGTCAACGAATCGCTGGTCGATCTCATCGCTCGACGTCGGCGGACTGGCAACATTGGAACTGGTCGCTCGCGTTGACCAAGCCGGTGAGTTCACCAATGTGGCGGAAGTCTTGACGGTCGCCCAAACGGATCGCGACAGCGCTCCGGGCAACGACTTGATCGATGAGGACGACCAAGACGAAGTCCTCATTCAAACACCGGTCGCCGACCTTTCGCTGACGAAAACCGTCTCGAACGAATCGCCCACGGTCGGCGAGAACGTGACCTTCACTATCACAGTCGACAACGATGGGCCCAACAACGCGACAGGTGTTCAAGTTCAAGATCGTCTGCCAGCCGGATTGACTTACGTTAGCGATGTGACCTCGTCAGGAACTTACGATTCCGACACGGGACTTTGGATAGTCGGCGATGTGACCGCTCCCAACCCAGGCAACCCGATCCCGGCGATGCCAACCCTGCAGATCATCGCACGTGTCGACAGTCTGGGGATCAAGACCAACTCGGCCACCATCACCGCGTCGGACCAGAGCGACCCGGACAGCACTCCCGGTGCAGGTGCTTCCACCGAAGACGACACCGACTCCGCGACTTTGACACCCAACGCGATCGACTTGCAACTGACCAAAACGGTCACACCAACACGTCCCGAACCCGGCGACTCGATCACCTACACGATCACATTGTCCAACGCCGAATCCAGCGCAGCGATTCCCATCACGACGGCGACCAACATCCAAGTCACCGACCTGCTTCCTGCCGGGCTGATTCTTCAAGACGCCCAAGTCACCGACGGCACTCATGTCGATGCCACGGGAATATGGACGGTCGATTCGCTGGCGGCAGGAGCAAGCGAAACGCTAACACTGACCGCGATTTTAGATCCCGGCCGCAGCGATCTATTCGCGTCCATCACCAACACCGCCGAAGTCACGCAGGCCGCACAGTTCGATCCCGACAGCACGCCTGACAACCAAGACGCCAGCGAAGACGATCAAGCGTCCAGCGTCATCACACCCGCGCAAGCCGATTTGTCGCTCACCAAAATCGTCGACAACGCGAATGCGGACGTCGGCGAAAACGTGACCTTCACGATCACGGCTCGCCACGACAGCGGAGACCCATCGGGGCAGTTCATCGTCCTGGACCCGTTGCCCGCCGGACTTCAATTCGTCGAAGCCACTGCCTCGATTGGCACTTACGATGAAACCACCGGCCGCTGGACCGTCCCGGAACTGGACGCCGGTTCCGGCACCGCAGCTCCCTCGTTCGCAACGCTCGAAATCGTCGCAACGACACTTTCACGAGGCACACTGACCAATTCCGCCGAGATCATCCAAGCCACGCTTCCCGATCCCGACAGCACACCGGGCAACGGATTGATCGACGAAGACGACCAAGCGGAAGCGAGCTTGCAAGCCGAACAAATCGATCTGGAACTGTTCAAAACCGTCGACAATCTCACACCAAGATTGGGCGAAACCATCCAGTACGAAATCGTCGTCCGCAACGAAGGTTTGGACACCGCAACGGGAGTCATCGTCGAAGAGAACTTGCCCGCCGGACTGACCTTCATCGATGCCACACCGACAACCGGCAGCTTCAATTCGTCCAGCGGTCTTTGGACAGTCGGCGAGTTGGCTCCCTCCGGCACCGCGACGTTGATCATCAACGCCAGCGTCAACAACAACGTGACCGCCGACTCACCGACAATCACCAACCGCACCGAAGTCATCGCGGCCGGACAAGTCGACTCGGACAGCACGCCTGACAACAACGAACCGACCGAAGACGACCAAGCCAGCGTGACCGCCCGTGTCGAGTTCATCGATTTGTCGCTGGAAAAGACCGTCGACAATCCGGCTCCCAACGTCGGCGATCGCGTCGCTTTCACAATCACATTGACCAACGATGGCGAGACCGCGACCACGCGAGACACGGCGACCAACATCGTCGTCCGCGACTTGCTCCCCGCCGGCATGACCTACGAATCGAACTCGCTCAGCGACGGTTCCTATGATTCCGACACGGGCGAATGGACCATCGATTCCTTGGCCGATGACGCCACCGCGACGTTGACCCTGTTTGCAATCGTCGACCAAGTCGGAACACAAACCAACACCGCCGAGGTCGCTTCCGTCGATCAAGACGACATCGATTCCACGCCCGACAACAACGTCGCCGCGGAAGACGACCAAGCCAGCGCAAGCATCACCACGCCGGTGATCGATCTCTCGCTCACACAAACCGCTTCCCCTCAGCGTCCCGCGATCAACGGCGAAGTCACCTTCACGCTGACGCTTCGCAACGATGGTCCCGACGACGCGACCGGAATCATCGTTCGTGACTCGCTGCCTGATGGATACACCTTCACATCCTCTTCGCCAGCCGGTGCATTCAATTCCGCAAGCGGACTTTGGACCGTCGGTGATTTGGCATCCGGTGAAGAAACCACGCTGGAACTGACCGGCACAATCGGTGACGTGGAAACACTCGAAAACCGAGCCGAAGTGATCGCTGCTGACCAAGCCGACCAAGACAGTGTTCCTGACAGTGGGTTGGATGATGGCGAAGACGACACCGCCGCCGCGATCGTCATGCTCGCTAGCGCCGACCTTTCACTGACCAAGACTGTCGACAACGCCTCGCCCAACTTTGGCGATGCGGTCACCTTCACGATCACCGTTCGCAACAGTGGCCCCGACCCAGCGACCGGAATTCGCGTCCGAGACTTCTTGCCCGACGGAATGAACCTCACCGACCAAACCACATCCGACGGCACCTACTCGGCCGTCACCGAGATCTGGATGATCGATGAAATCGCATCCGGCCAAACCGCGACGCTGACATTGACCGCAAACGTGAACTCCGAATCGTTGCAAACCAACGTGGCGGAGATCATGGCCAGCGACCAACGTGACCCTGACAGCACGCCGGGCAACGGCGACGCCGATCCAGCCGAAGACGACCGAGCCTCGGTGGACGTCCAAGCACAACTGATCGATCTGGCGCTCAGCAAAACAGTTGACGGCACGCGTTTTGACTTGGACGATCCCGTCGAATTTGAATTGACCGTTTCCAACACGGGCCCAACGACAGCCACCAACGTCGAGATCGCCGACTCGTTGCCCGCCGGACTGATCTTTGTCTCGTCATCGACCGACGACGGAGGCTACAACCCTCAGTCGGGCACTTGGTCGATCCCGAGCATCCCTAGCAACGAATCGGTCACGCTGACGCTGAACGCATCGGTCAACCAAGACGCCGTCACCGACGACATCCTTCGTGACGGCATCACCAATTTCGCGGAAGTCATCTCCGCCGACCAACCTGATCGCAACAGCGTGTTTGGAAACGGTGACGTCAACGAAGACGATGCCGACTCAGCGATTTTGATGATCGCTCGTGCCGACTTGTCGTTGAGCAAGTCCGTCGACATTTCCAACCCCAATCGCGGCGACACGATTCAGTACCTCGTCACGGTCACCAATGCCAACAACGATCCGGCGACGAACGTTGTGATCCGAGACATCTTGCCAGGTTCATTGAACTTCCAAGATGCCACGCCAACGCAGGGCACGTTCGATGCTCAAACGGGCCTGTGGACTTTGACGCAGCTCGATCCCAACCAATCTGCGACATTGCAAATCAACGCCATCGTTGAACAGTCCGGTTCGGTGACCAACGTTGCCGAGATCATCGAGTCCGATCAAATCGATCCCGACAGCACACCGGGCAACGCCGATGGCGACGAAGACGACCTGGCGTCCGTCGAAGTCACACCTCAAGTCGTCGACGTCAGCGTCACCGCGGCGGTGGACAACTTGGAACCCGAGGTCGACGACATCATCACGATCACCTTGACAGCGGCCAATGCCGACGGCGTTTCCGATGCCACCGGCGTTGTGATTGAATCGTTGCTGCCCGATGGATTGACGCTGGTACCACCGGCTTCACCGCAGCAAGGATCTTATGATCCTGCGACGGGTCAGTGGAACATCGGTCCCTTGGCGTCCGGTGCAAGCGTTCAATTGGTTTTGACCGCACGCGTCGACACTCGCGGATTGAAAACATTGAACGCCGAAGTCACTCAGACCGATCAGTTCGATGTCGACAGTGTGCCTGGCAATGGGGATCCAGACGAGGACGATCAAGTCGCACTTGAGATCCGAGCCCCACGTGTCCTATCCAAGCGGTTGTTTTTGTCGCGCTGAGGCGATGCCACAACCGCTGCATGACGAACACCCGCCGCCGCATCCACCAGCGTCGGCGGTGCCGCATCCCGGGCCACATCCGGTCTGCATCAAATCACTCAGTTCGATACTCTTGACTTCGGCTTCGTAGCGGCGAACGATCGCATCGGTCAGCTCGCGGCCAAGAGCATCCGGTTCCCCTAAAAAGTGCAGCACCAGCGTCCCGCCGTCGAACAATTGATCGACGTCCAACAATACCGCTGAAGATTCGCTCTCCGCCAAAATCGATTGGCATTCACGAACCGCGCGAACCTTGTGCCGCTGCAAACGCTCGATCAGAAGATCATCGTTGTGTGTGGTCGGCCGGAGAATCTCCAGTGTGGTCGGTGTGTCGCCATCCTCACAAACGGATAGCGTTTCGGCCAATTCCACCCCGCGAGGCGTCCGCACCAACACACGTCGACCACGTTCAATCCGTCGCTTGGCACGAGCCAGATAGATTTCCCCCGCGAAGCCGATTCGAACATGGTGCGTTATCATGACGCTCAGTCTAGCTACCCGGCGCGACGTCGTCGTCCCCAACTTGCCCAACACTCACCCCGCCCGCAGGAAGCCCTTTGAGTCACCGCCGCATCCTTCACGCCGCCGACATTCATCTGGACAGCCCCCTGCAGAAACTCGACGCCTACGAAGACGCTCCCGTCGACGAAATTCGCGAGGCATCGCGGCGTGCCCTCGAAAACATGACCGACTTGGCGATCGAAGAACAAGTCGACTTGGTCGTCATCGCAGGCGACCTCTACGACGGCGATTGGCCTGACCAAAACACGGGTCTGTTCTTTGTCAAACAAGCCACCCGGTTGGTCAACCATAAAATTCACGTCGCCGTCATCCGAGGCAATCACGACGCCGCCAACAAAATGACGTCGAACCTGCCGCTGCCAAAGAACCCCGACGGATCCGACATCCTGTTGAGCGAAAAGAAGGTCGACCAACGGGTGCTCGAAGACCTCGGCATCGTCATCCACGGCCGGTCGTATGCCAAACGAGCCGAAACCGGCGACATGGCCGCCGAGTACCCAGCACCGACCAGTGGCATGTTCAACCTTGGCATCCTGCACACGGGTTTGTCAGGTTTGGACGGTCACGACCCGTACGCTCCCTGTTCCCCGCAACAACTCGCTGACAAAGGCTACGACTACTGGGCGCTAGGCCACATTCACTTGCGCGGCGAACATCAAATCGAAGGCACCGCCCCGGTCGTCTTCAGCGGCAACATCCAAGGCCGACACATTCGCGAATCGGGACCGAAAGGTTGCATCATTGTCGACGTCGACTCTCGCAACCAAACCCAGCGCCGATTCGTCCCACTCGATGTGGTTCGATTTGAAACGTTCGATGCCAACGCAAGCGAATGGTCGCACACCGATGAATTGATGGACGCCTACGAAGCTTGGATGAACGACCAACTGCAACAGGTCGAAGATCGGTTGCTGGTCACGCGAGTCATCTTGTCCGGCGAGTCACCACTGCATCACCAATGGATGCGGGAACAATCTAATTTGGAAGCGTCGCTGCGAGCCACTTCGGTTACCCACGGCCACGGACAGGTTTGGCTGGAACGGTTGAAGGTCAAAACCTCGGCCGAAGTCGATCGTTCACACACCGAACAACACGATGCAAACCAGGAAGGCCCACTGCACAGCATCCTGTCCGTTGTCGAAGAATTGAAATCCGACAACGCAGACTTGGAATGGTTGAACAACGAGATCACACCATTGCTGAAGAAACTGCCAACCGAATTCAGCGGCGACCAAGCCCCCATTCGCCTCGACGATCCCGAAGAACGTCACGAATGGATCGAAGCGGCAACCACAGAGCTGCTCGCCCGACTGCAAGGAGGCAAACGATGATCATTGAACGCTTGGACTTGATCGCCTTTGGGCACATCACCGACCGCAGCCTCGATCTCTCCGCCGGTCCCAACCGATTCCACTTGATCGTTGGCCCCAACGAATCCGGTAAATCAACCAGCCTACGAGCCATCTCGTCCTGGTTGTTCGGCATGGCCACTCGAGCCGATGATGCCTTCCTGCATCCCGCAGCGAAGCTTCGTGTTGGTGGACGCCTGACGACACACTCCAGCGACGGAACCAGCACTGAAAAAGTTCTCGAGTGCATTCGACGTCGAGGTCGCAAAAATACACTGCGTGGTGCAGACGACCAAACTGAAATCGCTGACTCGGAATTGGCACAGATGCTTGGCGGCATTGATGAAGCCACCTTCCGCTCGCGATTTGGTTTGTCGCACGAAGAGCTGTTGCTCGGCGGCGAACAAATATTGCGAGGTGAAGGTGAACTCGGCGAAATCCTGTTCTCGGCGGGTGCCGGCATCGGGCGTCTTCGCGAAATTTATGAACAGCTTGATTCCGAAGCCAGTGAACGCTTCAAACGCACTGGCAAGACACCCACGATCAACAACATCCTGCAAGAACTCGACGAGATGCGTCGCCGGTTGCGTGAAGCTCAAGTCCCACCGGCTGAATTCTCTGACCTGCAAAAGCAACTGGCTGAAAAGGAACAGCAAATCCAAGGCTGGCGTGAAGAGTCCCAATCGCTCGCTCAACAAATCGCTCAACTGAAGTCGGCCGAACAAGCCTTGCCATTGATTCCGCGTTGGAAAACGGCGACGCAAGAATTAGCCAGCGTGCAAAACGCGCCCATGCTTTCGGATGACTTCCCGGATCGACGACGTGAATGGGAACAAGAACAGAAATCGACGACCCGTCTTCTGCAAACCTTGCAACAAAACCATGTCGATCTGACTGAGCAATTGAAGCAACTCGGAAACGATGAATCCATCGGACTCTTTGAGGATGAGATCCTCGCGTTGTATCGCGAACTTCCCGGTCGTGAAAAAGCTGAAATCGAAAAAGAAACACTGCAACAATCGCTGGCGGCCCTTGAACGAGAGATGCGATCGCAGCTCCATGACTTGGCCTTCGCTGAAGTTCCCCCCGCATCTGAACAACAGGCAACCGATTCTGATGCGTTGACACAACAAGTGGACTCGCTGCAAATCAGTGAGTCGCAACGGGCCAAAATCCAACGATTGGCCAGCGAATACGAAAAACTGGTTCAACAACGCGATGACGCCTCGGATCAGCTAGACCAAGCCAAGCGAGAACTGACAATGGCCGAGGAGGCATTGGCCGAGTCCAACGCGCCAACGCAGTTCCAGTTGCTCGACCGTACGCTCGATGAGATGGGTGCACCGGAACGCTGGATCGAAGCCGCCCGCCGAGAACAATCGCAAGTCGAAAAACTGGCTCGCGAATGCCAAACCATTCACCGTCGATTGAAACTCGACTCGAACGGCGATGACGATGCGATTCAATCCGCTGTCGAGCTGTCGCTGCCGACGCAGTCACAGTTGACGGATCTGACGCAAGCACTCGACCGGGCTGGCAAAGAGGTCATGTTGTGCCAGCAACGTGGCCAAGAACTTCAACTAGCCCTCGCCAACGCGGAAGAAAAGCTCACCTCGTTGAACGCGGACACGGGGGACCTCCCCACGCCCGAAGATCTTCGCGACGCTCGTCAGCATCGCGACGAAATCATCGATGCGATGAAGCAGAACGCGGATTCATACACCGCCGACCAATGGGCCGCACAGCTTGCTGCAGCCGAACTGGCGATCCATCGCGCCGACTCGCTCGCGGACGTCTTCCAGTCGCAACACGAATCGATCTACCGACGACAAGCCGCTCAGAACAACCTGGACCAACTGCGTCGACAATCTTCCGAACACGACGCCGCGCTGGCCGCCGCGCAAGACTCCCTGTCAAAGGCTCAAGAGAACTGGCAAGCCATTTGGCAAGCGGCTGGCATCTCAGCAAGTGATCCCGACGCAATGCGAACCTGGATGTCGGATCATCAAAAATTGATCGAACACTTTGCGGAGTTGCAAACTGCAATCGCCGAACGCGATCAATCGCATGCGCAACTTCGACAAGCCATTTCGCGTCTGCAACAAGCGTTGGAAATGGAAGGCTCCGACAACTCGCCTGAGGATTCTCTCGAACAAACCAGCACCACTCTTTCGCGTCTACACGACGTGGCGCTGACCCAACGTGCGGAGCAGGCTCAACAACTCAAACTTCGCGAACAGCGGGAAAACAAACGCGACGAATGCAGAACCGAGATCCCTGGCTTGGAATCCAAGCTGCAACGTCGACAGAGCGCGTTGGACGCTTGGGATCAACAGTGGGACGAACTCACCGCGTCGCTCAAACTGACATCCAAACCCGCTCCGCAAGACGCATTGTCGATGATGGATTCGATCACGCAGCTGATCGGTCAAAAGAAGCAACGAGACGACATTTCGCTTCGCATCGATTCGATCAGCAAAGAAACCGATGCCTTTGTCCGAAGAGCGGTTCGGCTACGTGATTCGTTGGCCTCACCAAAGGCCGACTCAGAATCCTCAATCAATCCATCAGTCGGCACCGCCGGCTTGACCGAGTTGGCTGATACAATCAACTCGGCACACGAACGTTTGCAACGGGAACAACGTGCTCGCAGCGCTCGCGAAGAAGTCCAACAGCAACTCCGCCAACGCGAACGCGAACTCGCGGACGCCAACGAGCAGTTAGAACGACTCACGATAACGCAGCAACAACTCTGCGACGAAGCCCATTGTTCCGCCCCGGAGGAGCTGGGCGAAGTGGAAGAACGCAGTCGTCGGCGCATCCTCGCCCAATCCAAAGTGGAAGACTTGCAATCCCAGTTGGACCATTGGGCGAGTGGTCAAGATCGCGAATCGTTTGTTGAATCTTTGCGGGACCAGCAGCCCGCCATGATCGTCGAAGAACTCAAACAGCTGACTGACAAGAAAGACGAACTGGGCGAAAGACTCTCGGCATCACAAAAAGAACTCTGGAGTTTGAATCAAAGACTAAGTGCCATCGACGGAAGCAGTGAGGCATCCAAGCTCTCCCAACACATGCAGTTCTCGCTCGGGAAACTCCAACGGGAATCGGAAGAGTACATCCGTCTGCGATTGGCCGCGTCGATCTTGCAACGGGCCATGGAACACTACCGCAACCAAAACCAAGAACCTGTGCTACGCGAGGCAGAATCATTTTTCGCGACACTGACCTGCAACGAATACCAATCATTACGGGTCGACTACGGCGACAGCGACAAACCATCGCTTTTCGGTGTTCGAGACGGGGTCGAGGTGCCGGCCAATCGCATGAGCACGGGAACCGCGGATGCTCTGTATTTGGCGTTGCGATTGGCGTCTTTGAAACATCAGTTGGCCCACGCCAATGCGATGCCGCTGATCATCGACGATTGCTTGATCCAGCTTGACGATCGCCGGGCCGCTGCGGCACTCAAGGTCTTTTCGGAGCTCTCCACCACGACCCAAGTCATCTTGTTCACGCACCACGATCACTTGGTCGATTTGGCATCCGAAACACTTCCCGAGAACGGATATCACGTGCACCGGCTTGGTGAAAACAATTCACCGGCATCCGCGTCATCCGCCAAACCGGCCGCTTCAGCCGCAAAACCGAAGAAGAAAGCGGCAAGAAAGAAGACGGCTCCCAAAGCATCGCCCAAAAAGCCTGACACAAACTTCACGCCTCCCGACACACTGTTTGACGTGTTCTCACCGTGATCGTCACAACTCGGACGAAGAACCTTCCACTTGCTGGCGGTAGGCGGCCGGAGATTGACCAACCATGGATGTGAATCTTCGATAGAAAGTCGACAGGTCAGCGAAACCGGATTCGAAGGCAACCGACGCGATCGGTAAATCGGTTTCCTGCAACAGTTTCTTGGCGTGCTCGATTCCGAGCTCTCGCACTCGTCGCAGCCAAGTCGTGCCGGTCAGCTCTCGAAAAAGATGGGTGAAGGTGCGGCGAGACAAGTTGAGTTGATTCGCAGCGGCGTCAATCGTCGTTGCTTCCAAGAACGATGTCTGCAACTCGTCGATGTACTGCTGGACGATTTCGGCGTCAGTTGCATGAGCGTCGCTGTTTGGCTCAAGAGCCACCGCATCATCGCCTTCCTTTCGATTGCAATCGAAATCGGTCACGCCCCGAAGCAAACGCCAAGCGTCGATCATCATGTCGACGCCACACGAGGCCAATGCCAAGTCTTGCGTGTAGACCATCCGCCGCAACGTTGAGGCGACAAAATGCGTTTGCCGACTACCGCCCGACAACTTGCCCGAGGCAATCTTTTCTGCGGTGACGGGCTCCGCCTTCAACACATTCTCGCAAATGCAGCCGACATACAAACTGGACGGCGTTCCTTCGCCATCACAAATTCGATTTCGCTGATGCGGTGCAATCACGAACACATCGCCAGCTGAGAATTCGATGACTCGATCATCGAGATGAAACACCCCCGCGCCGCTGAGGAAGTAAACGATTTTGACGAACGCGTGCTCACGCCACTGCATCGAAAAATCGGGAGCGTGATGACTCTCCAGCACCAACACGCCCCAAGGCGGCAACTGCTCTGACATCGCCGTGCGAACCTGCCGGGCACGAGTTGGCGAGGACGACTGAGAGTGTGGCGAGTTTCCGGACATCAATTGGATCCCCGGAACGATCACACGGATGGAGCAGCCAGCTTGGCCCGCAATGACGGAATGATGGGACGAGGTACAAATTTCGCCAAATGATCGTCGTTCTCGCTAAGTGCAGCGATTTGTTTCAACAGCGATGAACTGACGTGAGCAAACCGTTCGTCGGCCATCAAGAACACGGTTTCAATATCTGCATCCAGCTGACGATTGGCCATCATCATGGTGAACTCGCCCGCGATGTCGGTAAGCGGCCGGATGCCTCGCACCATGACGCCCGCCCCAAGTGAACGAACGAAATCAACCGCCAAACCATCAAAGGTTTGAACACGGACGTTGGGCAAGTGATTCGAGATCGTTTGCACTAACTCGATGCGTTCTTCCGGATTGAACAAAGACTTCTTGTCAGCATTGATGCCGATCCCGACCACCAACGTGTCAAACAACTTCGATGCACGTTCAATGATGTGCAAATGCCCAAGCGTGACTGGATCAAAAGAACCTGTGTACACAGCGATGGAGTGCGAAAGCTCACCCGCGTCATTGGAGGAGTTCAGAGTCAAAACAGATCAGCTCCGCGCAGGATTGGAAGAAGAGACAGCGGGGGACGAGGCGACCAAATCGGCCAGTCGTTGCAAATCCGCGTCGTCATTATAGACATGAACGCTGGCCCGAATGCCGCCACCGCGACAACTGATCACCACGCCTGCATCGAGCGCCCGAGTGCGAAAATCGTCGGGCGATTCCCCCGGCACTTCAAATGTCGTGATCGCGCTGGCGTGAGGTGTCTCATCCCACGGGCCAAACAACAACTTCGCACCGGCCTGAGTCAGCATCGTGCGAAGACGCTGAGCACGTTCCAAAACACGGCTTCCGATTGCGTCGGCACCGAATCGTTGCGAAATGGCGGTGAACATCTCCAGACTGGCCGCGAATGTGATCATTCCCGATTGGTTCAGCGAACCGCCCTCGAAACGGGACGCGTCCACACGCAGTTCAAACTTAGATCCTGAAAACAGGTGAGCGTTCTCAACGCTTTTCCAGCCCACGGTCGGACAACGCAGCGAATTCAAATGGCGTTTGCGAATCACCGCCACCCCGGCACCCTCGGGTCCCAGCAACCACTTGTGTCCATCGGCGGCCACGAAGTCGACATCGCAGGTTCGCATGTCGAGCGGGTACATGCCCAAACCCTGGATCGCATCGAGAAACACCAGCACACCGCGTTCGTGGGCCTCTTTCACCAAGTGATCCAGATCCACACGAAAGCCGCTGGCGTAACCAACCCAACTGACCGAAATCAACCGCGTGCGTTCATCGACCTGAGCCATCAAGTCCGCAACTTCAACACGCCCTTCACGACGCGGAACGATTCGAATCTCAACGCCGCGAGATTGCTGGTTGAGCCATGGATACAGGTTGCTTGGGAACTCGCCCTCCGGAACAACCATGTTGTCACCGGGTTTCCAATCCAAACCTTCGGCAACCAGATTGATTCCCGTGGTGGTATTGGGAACCAAGGTGACTTCTTCCTTGTCGCAATGAATCAAATCCGACGTCAAGTATCGCAGTCGATTGACGGCGTTGGACCAATCCATCCAGTGGACGTCCCCGTGCGATGCGGCAACATCAGCAAATGAACGAAGGGCTTCCGCGGCGGGTTGGCTGATCGGAGCCACGGCCGCATGATCGAAGTAAGCCCAATGATTCGTCACGGGCATGCGATCCCGCCACCACGACCATGGGTCATCACCCATGTCAGATCCGACTGGCACACTCGCGTCTCGCGACGAAGGCTTGGAAACCATCACGGCTTGATTCCCGTCATCAATCCCAAACCAACGCGACTGGCGGCGATGAAGGTGAACTGGATCGATTCCAACCCGGCATCTTTCATTCGCTCCTGAGCCTCTTTCAGCTCGGGCACCGCACCGCCTGCGGTTTCGATTCCGATCCGCAACGCTTCGATCGACTCTGCCAGACTCGGTCGGTTCGGACCTTCAAACGAATCAATCACGATCACTCGTCCGCCGGGCTTCACCGCTGACGTCGCACGTTGCAACATCAGGCGAATTTGATCGGGCGAGTAGCTGTTGAGTCGTTGAGCGATCAGCACATGGTCAAACTGGCCTTCCGGCAACTCCGCAGTGAGCGCATCACCTTCGATCGATTCGAAGCGATCACCCAACTCGATTGAATTGGCCGTTGCCATGGCGGCTTCCAAGGCACCGGGATGGTCGACCAGCGTGACGCTCAATTGAGGATCACGGTGAGCCGCCGCACAGCTCCAAACCGCTGAACCACATCCCAGGTCCAGCAAGGTCTGGGGTTTCGATTCATCGGAACTCAGAACCGTGCCCTCGCCTTCGCCTTCTTCTCCCGGCGTCGGTCCAAAGTCCAAGATCTCGGCCGCCTGCATCGCAGCGGGCGTGTGCACCCACTGAGTCGCGGCGATGGAATCAAAACGGCTTTGCGGGACAGCGGTTTCGGCGGACGATTGCGATTCCGATTTCAAAGCTGTGGGAGCCTCTCGCCAAACCGCGTCGCCCAAGTCCGCGTCGTATTGGCACAACAGTCGAGCCACCGATGAGATCGCATAGTCCTCGGCATACTTCTCGATGATGCCCACCGACGTCAGAGGTCGCAGCAACAGCAACAACCGCGACTCAGGCAAACCCGTGCGTTCCGCCAGTGCCTCCAACGTTTTCTGGCCTTCCAACAAAGCGTCGAACAACCCCAGTTCACGGCCGGTTCGCAACACATGCGATGTGGCGTTGATGGTCATCAATTCCTGGTAGTGATCCAGGGTACGGTCTTGGGCGGACATACAATCAGAGAAGAAGAGTCAAACGGTCAGGTGATATCTGCAAAAAGTCGTGAGAGGACGTCCAACGAAAGGTCAGACGCATCCGTGGCTCACCACTCTTCGCCGCGAAGACGAGCGATTTCCATCGAGTCCTTGTCGCCTCGCCCGGACAAGCAGATCACCAGGTGTTCTTGGTCCGACATCTTGCCAGCGATCTCGATGGCTTTGGCGACCGCATGGGACGTTTCCAACGCTGCCAAGATACCTTCGCTGGATGCCAATCGTTCAAACGCGGTCATCGCCTCATCGTCACGACAATCGATGTAGTCAACGCGTTTGGTGTCTTTCCAATAACTGTGTTCTGGACCAACACCGGGATAGTCCAACCCAGCGCTCATCGAATGCACGTCGCATGTTTGACCATCTTCGTCCTGCATCACGTAGCTGTAACTGCCGTGCAAGACACCGGGGTTTCCGTATGACAATGGCGACGCATGATCACCGGCTGTTGCGGATCGACCGCCAGCCTCGACGCCGACCATTCGCACGCCTTCATCTTCCACAAACGGATAGAACATGCCGGCCGCGTTGCTGCCACCACCGACGCAGGCAACGACGCAGTCGGGCAAACGCCCAAACGTGTCCCGGCACTGCTCGCGAGTTTCGCGACCGATCACCGATTGAAAATCGCGAACCATCATGGGGAACGGGTGAGGACCGATCACGCTGCCGATGATGTAGTGGGTGTTCTCGACCGAAGCCATCCAGTCTCGCATCGCTTCATTGACCGCGTCCCGCAACGTTCGCGAACCGGACTCGACGGCCGAGATATTGGCGCCGAGCAACTTCATACTGAACACATTGGGTTTTTGCCGCCGAATGTCTTCGGCACCCATGTAAACGGTGCAGGGCAGCCCAAAGTGAGCGCACGCCGTCGCCGATGCCACGCCGTGTTGTCCGGCACCCGTTTCGGCGATCACTCGGGTTTTGCCCATTCGCAACGTCAGCAGAGCCTGCCCGATCGTGTTGTTGATTTTGTGAGCACCGGTGTGATTGAGGTCTTCCCGTTTCAACCAAATCTGGGCTCCGCCAACGGCCGACGACAACCTTTTGGCGTGGTACAGCGGGCTGGGGCGACCGACAAAGGTCTTCAGCAAGCCGTCCAATTCACGCTGGAATTCGGGATCACGCTTGGCCTTCTCGTACTCTTCGGAGAGCTCATCGAGTGCCCGCGTGAGTGTTTCAGGAACGAAACGGCCACCAAAATCGCCAAATCGCCCGCGGGGATCGGGGACTTGGGCGGAGGCGTGTTGCTGCGACGGGGCGGTACTCATGAGGTAGTTTCAGCGGGAAAAACGAAATGGGTTCGAAGACTTCCGTAACCGAATTGTCACTGGAGAACAAAACTTGGTCAACGTGAAGCGAGACACGTACGGAGCGATGTTTCGCACTTCTGGGGCCAAGGTTTGCTTCCAAACGGTGTTCGGGGTCGACTTCAGCGGTGCCGCCTTGGCTGGAAAGAACGCCTGGATCGCCGAAATCCAGATTTCGCCGAATTGCTCCACTTCGCCGCCGCTGAAGCTGGTGGATCTTCAACCACTCGGGCGGGTCGCCGGGCAGGACGAACGAGAACGCGTCTATCCGTGGCTGACGAATCGAATCATGGCCAGCAAGGATGCCCTGTGGGGAATGGACTTTCCGTTTGGGCTGCCGGTCGAGTTGGATCTGGGAAGCTGGAACGACCAACTGAACCATGTCGCGATTCACTCAGGCGACGCGAAAAGCTATGGGCGGTCACTGGTGGAATTGGCTCGCCAGCGATCCGGTGCGATACACATTCGTCGTGAAACCGATCGCGAAACGCAAACGCCTTTTGATTGCTACCACTACCGAATCATCTACCAAACGTTTCACGGCATGCGAGACGTCTTGCTACCAATCAAGGATTCGCCCACAACCGCCGTCATGCCATTCCAGGCGGACAAGCTCGCCCGATCGATGACCGGCCAAGCCTCCACCGCCATACGCAACATCGTGGTTGAGGCCTGTCCTTCGTCAACGTTGAAACGAATGCAGCTGCCTCACCAGCGATACAAACAAACCGGGAACAAGCCAATCGACGCGGTCCATCTTCGAACGCGTCAGCAAATCCTCCGCGGCCTTCGAGAGATCGTTCAAATCTCCGCTCACCGACGGCGGGTGATCTTGAGCAATCCTGGTGGCGACGCTTTGGACGCCGTTCTGGCGGGTGTGGGTGCTTGGTCCGGTTGGAATCGCGTGGACCATCGCCAAATCGCCAAGCACGACCGCTACCCACGCGAAGGCTTTGTTTACTGTTGAGCCGATTGGGTCAAGTTTAACGCCCGAGTGTGCCGATCCAACGAATACACGTGTGCGCGCACGATCGTTCGGCTTCACACTTTCGCGAGACGACCATGGGGCTGTTCGGCACCATTCAACAATCAAAGGGCGCACTCGACGCGGCCCAGATTGGACTGCAAGTCGTTGGCAACAACATCGCCAACGCCAACACCGAAGGCTACATCCGCCAGCGTCTCGAACAGACGCCCGCGGTGGCCTATCGCCAGGGCAACTTGATCCAAGGTCACGGTGTCCGCGCCACCGGTGTCGTGCAGGTCATCGACCAGCAGTTGGCCGAACGGATGTTCAACGCCAAGACTGCGGCGGCCGGTGCGGACTCGCTCAGTTCGGCCTACGGCCAACTCGAAACGTTAATCACGGACCTTGATGGCGGCGGATTGAACGAGCAATTCAGTCTTTTTAACAACGCACTGCATGACCTGTCGACGCAGCCCAACGACGCGGCCACCCGTGAATTTGTGATCATCCAAGGCGAAGCTCTCGCCACCAGCATGAAACAAATCCGGACCAGAGCCGGCGAACTGCAAGACGGCTGGAACGCGGAAGTAGACGATGCCGCCACGCAGATCAATCGACTGACCGAACGAATCGCACAGCTCAACGTCGAGATTGCAACCATCGAAGGCGGCGGGACACTCGGAAGCGACGCAACCGGTCTTCGCGACCAACGCTATCGCGACCTCGAAGAACTCGCCAGTTACGTCAACATCAACTTCCAAGAACAGGCGTCCGGTAACGTCAGCGTGTTCGTCGGCGGAGACTACCTGATCGCCGATGGCAATCGCCGCGAGGTTTACTCGGCCTACGACGAGGATGCCGGCGGATTGGAAGTTCGAATTGTCGATACCGACGCACCACTCAAAGCGAAGGGCGGGAAACTCGGTGCTGCCATCGAAGCTCGAAGCGGTGTCTTTGGAGACTACGTCGAGAACCTGGATCACATGGCGGCGGCCCTGATTCGTGGAGTCAACAGCGTCCACTCTCAAGGCCAAGGTCGTACCGGTTTCTCATCCTTGGTGTCCAGCAACACCAGTGAACCGGGCGTTCCGCTGAGTGCCGCTGAACTGCCATTTGAACCCAACAATGGCAGCTTCGATTTCAACATCGTCGACACCAGCGGTGAACTGATCAGCACCACGCGAATCAACGTTCGAAATCTGGGAACGATCGACGACTCGACCATCTCATCGATCGTTGCCGACATCAATGCGGTTGAAGGCGTGACCGCATCGATCTCGGGCGACGGGCGAGTGCGAATCGACAGTGATTCGGCGACATCCAAATTCACCTTTGGCGAAGACACCAGTGGCTTCCTCGCCGCAGCTGGAATGAACACGTTCTTCACCGGAACATCGGCGGTGGACATCGCCGTGAACTCCGTCGTGAAAGACGACATCGATTTGCTGGCGATTTCCGAAGGCGGCATCAACGCCGACACAAACACGCTCTACAACCTGTTGGACATCGTCGATGAACCACTCGAGGAACTCGGCAACCGCTCGATTCGCGGGATGCACGAACAGGCCATCTCGACCCTGGGACGCGAAATCAGCGTGCAGAAAAGTGCGACCGATGGGCTGAACGATTTGTACGCTTCTCTCCAAAGTCAGCACCTCGCGATCACCGGTGTGAACATCGACGAAGAGTCGATTAAGATGATCTCTTACCAACGCGCGTTCCAAGCTTCCTCGCGTGTGATTTCAACCGCAGCGGAAATGCTGGACATCTTGTTGGCAATTTGATTTGAGTGGCTATCTGCAAGAACTGACGCTTCGATTGTCCGTCGGTGCAAGCCGTTTGAATCCCGACTTCCGTTCTCGCCACGCCAACTGGCTGAAGAACTGTCAACGTGACGATGGCGGATTCGCTGGCCGTGAGGGCGAAAGCGATCCTTACTACACCAGCTTCGCATTGCGAACGCTTTGGGTGCTTGGAGAACTGGATTCCGAAATAGCCGAAACTGCCGGCATCTTCCTGCGACAACGGATGCAGAAACGAGACTCCATCGTCGACCTGATGTCGCTGATCTTCGCCGCCGCCATCCTCGAAATGGCATCGGGCGTCGTCGTGATCTCCGACGAAGACCATCAGTGGCGGGACAACGTCGCCGCGTTGCTGGCCAAACTTCGCACCCAAGATGGCGGATTCGCGAAAACCCCCGAAGGCCGCGCGGGCAGCACCTATCAAACGTTCCTGTCAGTCCTTTGCCACGAACTGATGGAAGTTCCCGTTCCGGACGTGGAGGGCGTCTTGCGTTTTTTAGCCAGCCAGAACCAACCCGATGGCGGCTACCGAGAAATTCGCGTCGCGAAAAGAGCGGGTGTGAACCCAACTGCCGCGGCGATTGGATCGCTCAAGACGCTCGGACATTTGGATCCGACCGAGCAAACCAACACGATCGAATTTCTGCTCGAGATGCAAGGCGATGAAGGCGGGCTGGCCGCGAACACTCGGATCCCGTTTGCGGACCTGCTGAGCTCCTGCACCGGGCTGATCACGCTGGTCGACCTTGGTGCCGCCTCGCGTTTGAATGCACCGCGTTTGCAAAGCTATGCCGAGTCGATGCAGCGTGACGGCGGCTTCGTCGGTTTCGCTCTCGATCAAACTCCGGACGTCGAATACACGTTCTATGGAGTCGCAACGATGTCGTTGTTGCAGACGTTGGATTTGTAGAGGAGTCCGAATTCTCCGCGAATCCGGCTACGCTTGGATCACAAAAAAACGCCTTGCTCATAAAAGCCATGAGCAAGGCGTTTTGTGTTTCAAATTCTCGGTTCAACGATCAGTTGACGGAGACACGTTTGAAGGCCACCACTTCGGCTTCGGGGTGGAATTCTTTGATCGCAGCTTCCACGGTCTTGGTGTCATCCAAGGCGTAGAACTGGCTCAACAAGCAACGCTCTTGATCGAGCAAAGTGTTGTCGGCAATGAAACGCTCGAGCTTCCCAGGAACGATCTTGTCCCAGATCTTCTCAGGCTTGCCTTCGGCCTTCAGTTCAGCCTTGATGGCTTCTTCAGTCGCAGCCAAGACTTCAGGAGTCAGTTGGCGACGGCTAGCGAACTGAGGAACGTTCTTCATCGGCTTGCCGAGGTTTTCCTTCTCGTTCAATTCATTCTCAGCGCTGATCTGAGCCTGAAGAGCTTCGGTTTCTTTCTGAACGAAATCTTCGTCGAATTCGTTTGGATCGAGGATCTGTGGTTTCATAGCAGCGATGTGCATCGAAACGCCGCGGAAGAACTGATCCGCACCGTCTTTTGAGCCATCTTTGTAAGAAACCAAAACGCCGATCTTCGCACCCGCGTGGATGTACGAAGACAAGTTTTCGCCTTCAACAACTTCCAGGTTCGTCACTTCGATCTTTTCACCGACCTTGCCGGTTTCGTTGACCAAACGCTCCTTGACAGTCGTCCCGTCAATTTCGAGTGCGTTGACGTCGTCGATGGTTTTGCAGTCAGCATCGAAAGCCATCTTGGCGATGGTGTTGGTCAACTCGATGAACGCTTCGTTCTTAGCAACGAAATCGGTTTCGCAACCAAGCGACAGAAGCAGACCTTTGTTGCCTTCGACCACGGCAGCCACGACGCCTTCGGAAGCTTCGCGGTCCGCACGTTTCGCGGCAACCTTTTGGCCTTTCTTGCGGAGGTAGTCCATTGCGCCGTCCAAGTCGCCACCGGATTCTTCCAGTGCCTTCTTGCAGTCCATCATCCCAGCGCCGGTGGACTTGCGAAGTTCGCTCACCGCCTTAGCGGAAATCGTCGTCATGTTTCTGTTTCCTAATCGTTGATTGAATTCAGTGAATGTGGGGTCGAGATCAGCCTTCGCTTGACGCGGCGGCAGCTTCTTCAGCAGGTTGCTCTGCTGGCGCGGCGGCTTCAGGAGCAGCTTGTGCGTTCGGTGCCGCTTCGGTTTGGGTTTGTCCCTTGCCAGCAATCACGGCGTCGGCCAATTCACGCATGATCATTTCAACGCTGCGGATCCCGTCATCGTTGCCTGGAATCGGCAAATCGATTTGGCTTGGGTCGCTGTCGGTATCGATCAGAGCAACAGTTGTGATGCCCAATCGTTTGGCTTCGCGAACTGCGTTGCGTTCTTTGCCGGGGTCAACGATGAACATGACTTCTGGCAAACGGTTCATCGTTCGCAGACCGTTCAGGTTGCGATACATCTTGCGATATTCGCGGTTCAGCGATGATTGCATTTTCTTGCTGTAGTCGTTGATGCCGTCGCCAGCACGCAGTGCTTCCAGCTCTTCCAAACGGCCCAGACGGCTGCGAATGGTGCGGAAGTTGGTCAGCGTGCCACCGAGCCAACGCTCGCTGACGAAAGGCATGCCGCAACGCAGCGACTGCTCTTCGACGGCTTCACCAGCTTGACGCTTGGTACCGACGAACAGGATCAAGCTGCCGCCAGCGGCGACTTGCGACAGATACTTCTTCGCTCGAAGCAAACCGCGAAGCGTTTCGCGAATGTCGAGGATGTGGATTTGGTTCTTCTTGCCGAAGATGTAAGGAGCCATCTTCGGATTCCAGAGACTGGTGCGGTGACCAAAGTGGACACCAGCTTCAATCATCTCTTTGACAATTTCATTCGCCATCAGAATATTTGCCGCGCATATTCGCGGCATCTCCGGGATTTGGTCCATTGCGGGTTCGGAGAACTGGCTTTCCAACAAACAGGAAAACAGCAGCCCCAGAGCGGTGAAAACGACGCAAAACGCGTGATTTCGGTGCCCTTCGCCCCAAAATGCAGTGAACTGGGTAAAGGATACGCCCTGCCAAAACGCAGGCGGGGCGGGAAAGGAAGGCAAAAAGTACGGCTCAGAGCAAAAATTTGCAACCCCGACGGCCTTCTTCCGATCGTGTCTTCCCAAGGAATTCACGGGATTCCACGATTCCTTCATCGGCACGAACCGATCCGAAATCGACTCGGAGTCCGGCAAATGGGAGCGGTGACTCCTTCTTGCGAGCTTCATGCAGCATTCACCATTCACACAACCTGGAAAGCTACGATCCCCGCCTTGCGGTGACACATGCCTCATCATCGCACACGCTTCCAGCCAAACGGACCTGTTCATGCGAATCGCTGCCATTGCCAATCGCTTGGACCGAAGCCACCCGATCGCGCTGACGCTCTGGGCGATGCTGGCGGCTTTCGTCACGTACTTCTGCATGTACGCCTTCCGCAAGCCGTTCACGGTGGTCAAGTACGAGGGCCTGCTGATTGGCGGCCTTGATTTCAAGGTGGTGCTGCTGTTTGCCCAGGTGGGCGGCTACGCACTTTCCAAGCTGATCGGCATCAAGGTGATTTCCGAGCTATCGCCTCGCCGAAGGGCGGTGATGATCCTGTCGCTCATTGCCGTGTCCCATCTGGCGCTGCTGCTGTATGCCGTGGTCCCTTTTTCGCTGAAACCTATTTGCCTGTTTTTCAATGGCCTGCCGCTGGGGATGGTGTTCGGTTGTGTCTTTGCTTATCTCGAGGGACGCCGTGTGACGGAGGCATTGGCAGCAGGACTCTGCGCCAGCTTCATCATGGCCTCTGGATCGGTGAAGTCCGTGGGAGCAATGCTCATGGAATACCAACAAGTCAGCCCTTTCTGGATGCCCTTTGTGACCGGGGCGTTGTTCTGGGTGCCACTGCTTCTAGGTGTCTGGATGCTGGAACAATTGCCTCCCCCAGGCGAACTCGACATCTCCGCCCGTTCTCCTCGAACCCCATTCAACGGGGAGGAACGTGGACGTTTCTTTTCACGCTACGCATTGGGGATCTGCGCATTGGTCTTGGTCATGGTTTTGCTAACTGTGTTCCGAAGCATCCGTGACGACTACGCAACCGAAATCTGGTCGGGATTCGGCGTTGAACGACCCGAGATATTCGCCATTTCGGAAACTTGGGTGGCGGTCGTCGCCGTCCTGTTGAGCGCAATCACCGTTTTGATTCCGGGCAACTACCGAGCGTTCCAAGTCAGCATGGGGATCATCGCAGTTTCGTTTGCCAGTGCCTTTGGCACCACACTGTTTTGGTGGAGCACCCCTGAGTGGACGGAAGCAACCGCGTTTCTCTACATGGTTCAGATTGGAATCTGCCTTTACGTTCCCTACGTCCTATTTCACACGACGGTCTATGAGCGGGCAGTCGCGTTGCTGAAAGAAAAAAGCAACGCGGGGTACTTGCTCTATCTAGGCGACTGCGCGGGCTACTTCTGCACCATCTTCATGATGATCCTTTTTCATCTGATTAGCCCCGAGTCGGTCGACTTCAAAGGCCTGCTGTTCAAGCTCGCTTTGGTCATTTCACCTGCCTCCATCGCCCTGGCGGCGGTTGTGGCTCTCTACTTTCGAAAACAAGGAAGTTCCTTCCCGATGGAAACCATTGAACACCCTCTTCCCGAAACCACAGTGCCGACAGGAGTCACGCCATGAGCATCTCTCCGTCAGTGGATCATCTCGAAACATGGGAACAAAAAGGTTACGTCCAATTCCCTGGCTTTCTTTCTGAAACCGAAACCAACGACCTGAAAGAATGGGTGGAGCAAATTAGCTCTTGGCCGCCCGATCCGGAAAAGTGGATGCATCACTTTGAGCAAATCGGTCCCATCGCCAGACCGGCTCGAACGGAGTACATCATCGATTTCCATGACGGACTGCGACGACTGCTGACCACCGGCAAGGTCCCGGAAACAGCCGGCAGCCTGCTTGGGCAGCCCGTTGTCCTGTACAAAGAAAAAATCAACTACAAGTATCCCGGTGGTGGCGGATACGCCGCACACCAAGATGCTCCCGCCTATGAATTCGTGAAGCTGCACATCACGTGCTCCATCGCAATTGATGACGCGACACCAGAAAACGGCTGCCTTTAGGCGACCGGCATTTTAGAAACTACCTGCCGCGAGGGCAGTTTGGTT
>TARA_R110002073_G_scaffold149182_1_pt1 | contig 34825 bp, 30 predicted proteins | sample TARA_R110002073 | Tara Oceans TARA_R110002073 (sample SAMEA4397174) | marine metagenome | biome: Polar Biome; feature: [DCM] deep chlorophyll maximum layer (ENVO:01000326); material: water (ENVO:00002006), including particulate matter (ENVO:01000060) such as... | depth 40 m | reverse complement strand
AACGCCGGTTTACAGCGTCTGCAAAATCCGAATGCGGCACGCCAAGTGCTAAATCGTAATGCACTGGGCTCTAAGCCATCTCGCTGGGCTCAAAATGGAATATCGGTGACTCAAACCCCTCAAGGATGAAATCATGTTGGTACTTAGCCGCAAATCAGGTGAATCGATTCGACTTGGCGACGACATTGTTCTGACCGTTACCCGGACCAAGGGCAATCGCGTCCAACTCGCAATCGAAGCCCCACGCGACATTCCGATTCGACGCGCAGAACTCGATTCGAAACCCGAGCCTAACTCTGCGAAGCGAAGTGTTTCTGTGAACCGTTTGCAAGACTACCTGCGGCGATCGGCCTAAACCGCTGCAACAACACGAACCTCAATAGCACTGTTTCAAATAAAGCACTGTTTCTAAAAAACGAGAGAACCATGCGTTACACACTGTTGATCGCTGCCGCGATCGTTCTGGGCACCTCTTTTTCGTCGATTGCCTCTTTTTCGTCGACTGCCCATGCGGATGACAAATCCAGCGACACGGCAAACGAACGAATGCAGGGTCGATGGCAAATCGTCGATGGCGTCAACCAAGGACGCGAATTGTCCAAACAAGAACTTGACGGCAGCACCGTGTCGGTGACAGCCAACTTGATCGTGACCTACGACCGAGACCAACAACAACGGTTCCAAGCGGTCTTTACCGTCGACGATTCACAGGACCCGATGCAGATCACGATGACCTCCGTTCCGGAGACGGCACGACCGAGTGAAGTCGCTCGCGAAAAGCAGGATGGAAGCTCCGAACAAGCTCAAAAAATGACCGCATCGGGAATCCTCAAATTTGATGGCAAAAACCGATGGGTGTTGTGTTACGCACTGCCTGGGGCCGAGCGACCGAGAGAATTCAAGTCGCCCAAGGGCAGCAAAATCATGCTCTTTACGCTGCAAAAAGACCAGGGCGACCCGATACCCGGACTTGGCAAAACGATCGAAAGCGAAAAAGAGTAGGGGCGGAGAATCGCCAGGCGTAGCTCGCTGCCAGCAACCGAGTCCAATGCGGCAAGGCATTGGCTGAGCGGTTTACGTCCAGCCTGGTGAATTCGCTTCCACCCCGCCTGAACAGCAAAGTAAATTGTGCAAAAAAGGCGGGTAAAAAAAGGGAATGCGAGCAGCCGATCATGCGGGCGTTTCGCCTTCCCTCGCCACACGCGTTTTGGTCCATCGTTTGCTTTAAAATTGTGTTGTTCACACTGGTGTGACTCGCCAGAGTCGGGGGATTGCCCCCGGTCGGGCGTTCCATTCAAAACACATTCGACTTAGAAGCAACCATGGCCACTGACACTCAATCTGTTTTCAAACGTGACATTCTTAGCAACAAGAACAACGACAAAGTTTCTGGCTTGTTGCAGCAAAACTTGGTCAACTTGATCGATCTTGCTCTACTGCTGAAACAAGCCCACTGGAACGTCGTGGGCCCTAATTTCCGCAGCATCCATCTTCAACTCGATGAGATCATTGCGACGGTTCGCGACGCCAGCGACGAGGTCGCCGAACGCATCAGCACGCTGGGCGTTGTCCCGGACGGTCGTGCCGCCACCGTGGCTGAATCGAGCGAATTGGCCGCGTACCCCCGCGAGTTCGTCAAAGTTAGCGAGACGGTGACGTTGTCAGCCGACGCCATGAAAACGACGATCGATTCGCTACGCAGTGCGATCGAAAAGCTCGGCGATCTCGACCCGATCAGCGAAGATATGTGCATTGGCATCTGTGCACCGCTGGAAAAACACCTCTGGATGCTGCAAACCCAAGAAGTGGTCTAGAGTTGATCACGGCCGCTTCCGCCCATTTGCGCTCGCGTCGCGAGTGCGAGGTCATCCTCTTTAGTAATCGGTGCGGTGCTAGCCGCCCAGTTGAATCGTGACGCCCCCGTGGCTATCGCTAAAACGCAGCGCGGTGAAGCATTTCGTAGCGGAACTCGTGCAAGAGTTTCGGCGGGCATACGCCAGTCGAACGAAAACCGTTGACGACTTGTTGATTTAGTGAGCCGCGACGCGTCAGCGGCCGGGTCCCACGCGTTACCCGGTGCCTTACGGCCCACGGCTCACCATTGCAATTCGCATTTGGAATAAATCAACAAGCCGTTAACGACTTCCGCTACGCTAAGTTAGTCACTTTGTTTGTGACTCGAGATGCAGTGCCATCAACGTGTCGGCATCCGCCAACACTGCCGCACGTGACTCTTCGGGGATCCCCGCCGTGCCACTGGCACTCCACGCTGCCTCGATCGCTTTTCGCTGGTTGGTCGGCATCGCGATATTCGCATCGCTAGCCAACTGGATGCGACGATGCAGCAAAAAGAATTGAGGATCAAAAATGACTTGTTCAAATAACGACTCACAGAATAGGGGCGTCACAGCGGATCGAGTCAGCGCATCCTCGTGATCCTGTTTCAGCCGACTGGGCGATGTCTCTTCAGGAATCAACAATATCCGGTGCTGCCGCAGCAGGCTGCCAAGCCACTGGCTTCCCATCGCCACGTCGATCGGAATGGATAGGATCAAACCAGCCAGCAACGGCGAGAACCAAATTAGAAACGTCGGGGCGTACAACGCCAATGCAACCACCACTGCGATGCTGAGCGTGGTGACAAAGCCAAAACGTTTGGCCGCGTCTCGCCACGCGACTCCCTGTTCATCACGCGTCTGCGCGGACCATTTGACGTTGGTGCCTCGTAGTGTGGCCAACACAAACCGGCTGTGATAAATCGCCATGATCGGCGACAACAACACCGAAGCCACGACTTCGATCATCACGCTGGCAACCAGCCGCAACCGGCCGCCAAGCAATCCTGTGTTTTGCGGGCTTCGGACCGCGATCAGCAAACTCCCCAACTTGGGCAACAACAACAGCGACATCGAAACGACAAACAGGATCAAGGCTCCCGAATCGAATTGTGGCCCCCGAATCCCCGGCTCTGCGATGCGATCGAGGATCGTTCCGATCACGCACAGCATGGTGAACAGGATCCAAATCGGCGAGGCAACGTACGACATCACTCCCGAAGCAAAATGCAATCGGCTGAGCGGCCGAAACCCCTCGCTGATCAACAATTGTAAATGCTGAAGATTTCCCTGACACCATCGTTGATCACGTTGGGCATAGTCGGCAATTGTGGTCGGACACTCTTCAAAGCTGCCGCCCAGATCGGTCGCTAACTGCACTTTCCAACCGGCACGCAGCATCAACGCGGCTTCGACGAAATCATGGCTTAGGATCTCGCCTCCGAGTGGTGCTTTGCCAGGCAGCACGGGAAGGCCGCAGTACCTCAGAAACGGCTTGATGCGAATGATCGCATTGTGCCCCCAGTAGTTGCCTTCGTCGCCTGCCCACTTGGCAAATCCGGCGACAAAAATGGGCCCGTATACGTGGGCAGAGAATTGTTGCAATCGTGCAAACAGCGAACTTCGTCCCACCGGGGTCGGAGGCACCTGCAGGATCCCCAACTGGTCGTCAGCTTCCATCCGCCGTACCAATTCCACCATCGTTGACGCGTCCACCAAACTGTCCGCGTCCAGCACAATCATGTAGCGGTATCGGCTGCCCCAGCGACCACAAAAATCGGCGATGTTGCCCGCTTTGCGTGCAGTGTTTTTGGGTCGGTGGCGATAGTAAACGTTCACGTCGTCGCCATGCTTTCGCAGCAGCTCCGACCATGCTCGCTCCTCTTGAAGCCAAATCTCGTGATTAGTCGAATCGCTCAGAACATAGAAGTCGAACTGGTCAATCGCGTCAATCGATTTGAGTGACGAAAGCATCGCTTCGATCCCCGCGAACACACGATGAGGCGACTCGTTGTAAACCGGCATCAGGATCGCCGTGCGAGCCGCGAAGCGATCGTCGCCCGGCGGAATCGACTCGTCGGTGGACGTTGACAGATCACTGGGCGAGTGATGGTTGGGCGAGCGACGCCACAAGCAGACAAACCCCAACGACGCGAGTGAAAACGAAAACACGATCCAACCAAACAGCAACGCGAAGAGCGGCAAGCTCAGCAGCTCGAACAGGTTCAGATGATTCCCACCTGCGATCACCCAATAATAGGTCGCGGTGGCGATCACGGTTCCGATCAACGTCACAACGAATACGCCTCGACGAATCCATTTCGTTGTACGAGTGGGATCGGACGAAAGGGGATGTGAACTCGGACTTTGCATAACGGTAGCCTCGCCCATCATTTTCAGACAAGCAAAAAAGAAGAAGAGGAATGGGTGATCATGCCCGCCAACCGCCAAACCGGTCACATGATCGATGTCGTTAAGCGTGTGAAATGATTTGATTCGACCTGCTTAACGCTCTGGAGCATTCGTTAGTTCTGCTGTTCGGCGTATCGTCGGCGTCCTTTCAGGACCGCAATCCGATTGCCGCCCAATAACTGCCCCACCCACCAATCGATTCTTAACGGCGCAGCGAGGCGAACAGGACTCGCGTTCCACATCGGACGATCAATCGACGCGGGAATCACCTCGCGAGTCGATTGGGATGGTACAGGCATCCGCGTCAATTCTTCGATCGCCAATAACATCGAGACCCGAGTGAGATCGGCGTTTTTGCCTGTCGCGGATTGTGACGAGTTTCCGGTCGCTGCCTGTCTCACGATTCGATCGCTTTCTGCCTCGGCTCGCTCGTCGCAAACACCACACTTTTGCAAGTAAGATTTCACTTGTTGACGTGAGCGATCGAGATCAGATGGATAGGATGTTGCAGTGGATGTGCTAAACGAAGCACCCGTGCTGTTGACCGTGAACGTTGTTGCTGAAACAGACATGAAATTGATCCTTGGATAAGCTGATGAGTTGAGCGGGAACCGCTCCGTCGTCCCTACTGTTTTCGATGTAAGTACAAACGTTGTGCCACAACATCGTCCACGCCGACGCGAATTCTTTGGCCACCCACTCGCGGAGTGAGTTGAAACACGCCCGGCCTTTAACTAGGGGGGTAAGGTTCACATAGAATCGCTGTGCGGGAACATTTTGCCATTAACGCCGTAGGAAAGATTATTTAGCATTTCGATTGTGAAGTTTTCGCTGGCTCCGGTAATGTCCTCCGAACCGTCAAGGTCACCCAATCATCCACGGTTTGCTGCTCAATTTGCGACCAACGGGTTGCTAAACAGCAAAGCAGACCGCATGCGTGGTTAGGTTTTTGGCGTTTTCGACACGGCATTCTCACGGAAGCAACAAAACCACAATCCCCGCTTCCCCACCCCCCCATCAACAGGCTCGCAATGAAGCGACGCACCTTTTTGGCGACGGGACTGTCGCTTTCAATGGCTCCCTCGAATTTGCTGTCAAAGGCAAATGCTGTCGAATCTCAGCTCGTGTCCTCTCTTCGGCGAGAACCTGCGGCGATGGAACAAAGCGACCACAGCTTTCTGCGTGATCTGCAACAACGTTGCTATCAGTATTTTGTCGATGCAGCGCATCCCAACACAGGCTTCGTTTCGGACCGCGGGGCCACCGATGGATCGTGGTTCAGTGATCATGCGAGCTCGGCAGCGTGTGGATTTGGCTTAGCGGCTCATAGCGTGGCCGCCCAATCCGAGTGGATTCCTCGCCAACTTGCGGCCGATCGGACTCGCCAATTGCTGCATTCGTTGGTGACGCTGGCCAATCACAAAAAAGGATTTGTCTATCATTTTTTCGACGCCGCCAGCGGCAAGCGATCGCGGGGGGCCGAAGCATCGTCAATCGACACGGCACTGCTGATAACCGGTGCAATGACCGCCGCGACGACGTTCTCAGATGATTTAGAAATTGTCCAATTGGCCGACGAGCTTTACCGCCGTGTGGATTGGCAGTGGATGCTCGGCGCAAACGATTTGATGCACATGGGATGGACGCCGGAATCGGGTATGATCCCGCATCAATGGGACAGCTTCAGTGAACTCATCGTGCTGGTGCTTTTGGCAATTGGGGCACCAAATTCGCCCATCCCGCCGCGATGTTGGCAAGCTTGGCGACGCTCGCCCGTGTTGCAACACGATGGCGAAGACTTCATCAGCTATCCACCGCTGTTTGTACACCAGTATCCGATGGCGTTTTTCGATTTCCGCAAAGTCCGATCCGCCAGTGGCCGAAGTTATTGGGACAATTCCGTCCGAGCTCACCATGCTCAAATTGCGTTCATGACCGAGCTGGGCAACCGCTACCCCGCGCAAATGCGACATTACGGCAACGACCTGTGGGGATTGACCAGCAGCGATAGCGCCGGCGGGTATCGCGATTGGGGCGGCCCTTATGAAAACGGTCGCTGCGAACCCGACCGTGATATCGATGGCACGATTGTCCCCAGTGCTGCAGCGGGCGGATTGGCGATCGTTCCCAACGAAGCTCTACACACCCTTCGTTATCAAAAACAACACTTCGGCGACAAAATTTTCTCTCGTTATGGGTTCGTGAACGCCTACAATCCGGCGACTCAGTGGGTCGGCCGCGATGTGATTGGGATCGATACCGGCATCACGCTGGTGATGGCTGAAAACCTGTTGACCGGTGGGGTCTGGGAAGCATTCATGCGACATCCAGCAGCAAATCGAGCCTTGCAGCTTGCCGGTTTCGCGTAGCACACCGACCACCGACTCAAGTGGCACACTTGTTGCTTTCGAATCCATCCCGCTTGGTTCACTCTCTTCACCACGGGATTCCCTTTATGTTGCGACTCTTTACAGCATTATCGCTGCTACTTGCTCTATTCGATGGCATCACTTCGGCTGATTCTCCGCGACGTCAGGTAATTCGTTCACAAAGTCAATCATCGGGTGCGGCGACGTCGATCACCAGTTTTGCGGAACTCAAGACGTTGGCCGCGGCGACCGCCAAGGAAAAATTCCAGCCGCGTGCGGAACCGCCTGCGGCACTCGCTCAAATGAGCTACGAGCAATATCGCGACATTAGCTACCGGCCTGAGAAGGCGGTGTGGTGGAAAGACGGACTTCCGTTTTGGCTCGAGACGTTTCATCGCGGCTTCGTTCAGCGCGATCGCGTTTCGCTGTACACCATGGAAAAAGGGGTGACACGAGAAATCCCTTTTTCCTTAAGTAACTTTCGGTATCGCACCCCCATTGCCGAGAAAGTGGTTCGTGATTCGGGACATGCGGGCATCAAGATCGCGGGCCGTTTCCCAGGCCAGAGCGATGGACAAGAGATGTTGACGTTCCTCGGTTCGAGCTACTTTCGTGGGCGAAGCGCCGATACGGTCTATGGCACCTCGGCACGCGGGCTGGCAGTGGATGTAGCGCTCCCTCGCGACGAAGAGTTTCCATTCTTCAAATCGTTTTGGGTCCAGCGTCCTAAGACAAGTGATGAAGAACTCTCGATCCTGGCGTTAATGGACAGCCCTTCGGTGAGCGGTGCGTACCAATTCACGCTGACCCCGGGGACAACGGAAACCATCGTCGATGTCCGATGCTCGTTGTACTTTCGTTCGCTGCCCGAAAAGATCGGCTTGGCGCCGCTGACCAGTATGTGGATGTGGGGCGATGGGCTGATGGGTCCGCCGCTGGACAATCGCCCCGCCGTCCACGATTCGGATGGACTGTTGATTCAATCCGCGGACGATGGATGGACATGGCGTGCGTTTGCGCGCCAAAGTTATCCTTCGGTCAGTCAGTTTCGCGTTGGCAAATTAAAAGGGTTCGGTGTATTGCAGCGCAACCGAGCTTTCTATCACTTTGACGACCATAACGCTCAGTACCATAAACGGCCCAGCGTTTGGGTGCGACCGGCCCGAGGGTGGGAAAACGGCGTGGTCGAACTGCTCGAACTGCCCGGCGCTCACGAAGGGATCGACAACATCGCTGCCTATTGGATTCCGGATGCGAAGCCGACGCTCGATTCCCCGCTAGAACTCGATTACCAAGTTTCCTTTTTCCCTGGCGATCGCAGCGATCAAACCAACGTCGCCAGGGCGACCTATTTCGATGTGCAGCGGCAAGACGAGTTTGTCGCCTTGGATATCCGCTTTGCCGGCGAAACGATTGCGAAACGCAAGCAGGGAACCGTCAACGTTGATGTTGCAACCATTCGCGGCGAAGCCATTTCCGCATCCGCCGAGCGCACCGACACAGGCGACTGGATCGCCCATCTCCTCGTGCGTCCTACCGAGGATGCTCCTGTGGAACTAAGCGTCACGTTGATCGATACCAAGACTGATGCCAAGCAAAAACTGTCGGAACGATTCGTCTATTTGTGCCCCGACAAAGAGCCGACGTTTAAGTATCCGCAGGTGTATACACGAAAGGAATAAGTCGATCGTGTGCACGGGGTTAGGCACAGCAATTGCGTTGTTCTGATTGGGTACAGCGGGAATACGTGGCGACCGGTCGACTTCCGACCCGCACGCTTCCCAGCCCAATACCAGCAACAGGGACGCAAACAATGCCAACCCATACGACAACCTCAAATAACCGTCTGACCGACTCGGATTCGAACCCACAATCCGCTACCGATCCGTGGGACCAAGTCTTTACCGCGATCAACATTCGTTGGCCGCAAATCAATCAAGACGAACTGAAACAGTGCGATCGATCGGTGGATGATCTCACCGAATTCGTCGCCTCGCGAGTGGACACCCAGCGAGACGAGATTGAATCCGTCGTCTCGGAATTTGCACCGGCTCACGAGTCTCCGCTTCGATCGTTCGTCGATCAAGCACACCGGGCTGGCGAGCAAGTCAGCAATTCGGTGCATTCGGCGGTCGAGCGAATGCAGTACGAAATGGACGAACTGCCTGTCAAAACGTCGCTCACCAACCTGGCGATCGGCTTTGGCTTAGGCGTACTGGCCACCACGATGTACTTCAACTCGCGTCGCCAACGAACCACGTGGCAACAAATCCGATCCAACCGCTTGTTTCAATAACTTCAAATAACAATCAACTCCTACAGGAAATATATTATGATTGCCCTTCGATACCTCAGCTTGGCCGCAGTGGCCGCAACGTTGATGTGGACCGCTGACCCCACCACGGCGGATGCCCAAGTCGTCGTTCAATATGGCAACTCGGGATCTTATTACCAACGCAGCTATCCGACGTACTCTCAACCCTCGTACTCGGTCCAGCGTTATCCGAGCCAATCGTATAATCAACCCTATTCGTACTCGGTCCCTTCGTATAGTTACCGGCAATCGACGCCTCAGTACTATACGCCAAACGGACGATACAGCAGCGGCTACCGTGGCAGCAATTCGCTGCCCTATCAATCGTACAGCCCAACCACCAACGGACGTTACTACAACAACGGCTCGTACTACAACAACGGCTCGTACTACAACAACGGCTCGTACTATGGAAACAATGTGTACGGAAACGGCTACTATGGAACCCAGTCGCAGCAGCGGGGCGCCGCCATCGGTGGTGCGATCGGAGATGCCATCGGTGGGCAGCGTGCCGGCAACATCGGTGCTGCCATTGGCAGTGCGATCGGCAACGATTAAGTGCAGCAGGTTAGTGGGAAAGGCTTCCAGCCTGTCATCTTCCTAAGCCTTCAATACACAGCAACTGCTAAACGAACACAGGCCTGATGAATCATCAGGCCTGAGTTTGTTTCGTCTCTGCCCAAACATTTACGTCTAGTAAAACCTTTACGCCTGGCCAAACTCAGGACCACAAAACATTCGAATGGCTCCGGGGATGCATTCAAATTCGACCGGTTCTTCATCCACCACTTCGCCATCGAGCGTGAATCGCATCGGCGGATCGGAATAAAGTTTCAGCCGTCGAGCTTGCCGATAAATGACCTGCTCACACTCGAGAAAGTTGCCAAGCAGGTTACCGGCAACAATCTCGACCATGTCCATCACATCACCGTCTTTGATCAGCACCACGTCGAGCAGTCCATCGACCGGCGAAGCTTCGGGAGCCACTTCGATGCGTCCCGCGTTTGTTTTCCCATTGGCCACGAGTACGGCCCAGCTATCAAAATCACTAATTTTCTGGCCGTCCATTTCCGCATGAACACGAAAACTTTTCATATCTGCCAACACCCCTACGGCACCGCGGAGATAGCTGAACGCTCCCCAACGTGATTTGATGTCGTCAGTCAGTTCTTCGGAAACACGGACACAGTTACCGCCCGCCGCAACGTTGGCGTAATAACGCTCGAATCCGCTGCCGGCGATCCGGACCACATCCATGGGAATCGGCTGGCAATCGCGATGTAGTGCCACCGCCTCTTCGATCTCGTCTGGAATCGCGAGCGTACCGGCAAAATCATTGGCGGTCCCCAGCGGAATGACCGCCATGCTGGGGCGGCGAGCACTGTCGATTTTCATTAATGCGTTGACGACGGCATTGACGGTTCCATCCCCGCCGGCGGCGAATACGACGTCGCACTCACACTCGAGTTGCTGTTCGATCGTTTCCCGCAGATCCACGTCGCGAGAGATTTGCACCCACGTGGTCGTCGCGGACGGCAACGCCGCGCGAAGCCGTTCGACTTGCTCGGATTTGCCCGAGCCACGGTTCCAGAAAACGAGGTTGGTCATGGTTCGTTTTTTAATATCCGAATGATTTTTTCAGGGTTACTTGCGGGTGCTGTCACTTACGGGGCATTTCACAGACGCTGCGACACACCGCCGGAGCGGTGTACTGCATTTCTTGCGCCCGCGGTTTGCTTTGGCTTGATGAAATCTGCAATCCTCGAGAGTCTGTTTCGGAGCGTGATTCTCAGAGACACCTCGGATCTGTTAGAATGCAAAAAACATTTCACAACACGCTCCCAATCAGGGCCGACCCATGAGTTCGTTAGATCAACTAAAAAAACATACCGTCGTGGTTGCAGACACCGGCGATATTGATGCGATCGCTAAGCACAAACCACAAGACGCGACGACCAATCCGTCATTGCTGTACAAAGCGGCTCAGATGCCACAATACCAATCGTTGCTTGATGAAGCGATTGCCTACGGCCAATCCAAGTCCAGCAGCGAAGAAGGGCTGCTCGATGCCATCATCGACAAATTGTCGGTCACGTTCGGTTGCCGCATTTTGGAACTGATCCCAGGCCGCGTCTCGACCGAAGTCGATGCACGTCTGAGCTTCGATACCGAAGGGACGATCAACAAAGCACGCGAATTGATCGAACTGTACAAGGAAGCCGGAATCTCGAAAGACCGTATCCTGATCAAGATGGCGAGCACATGGGAAGGCGTCCGCGCCGCCGAGCAACTCGAGAAAGAGGGCATTCACTGCAACCTGACTCTCTTGTTCGGATTCGGTCAAGCGATCGCGTGTGCCGAAGCCGGGGTGACGCTGATCAGCCCGTTTGTGGGCCGCATCTACGACTGGTACAAGAACAAGCGAGGTGTCGATTCGATTCCGGTGTCCGAAGATCCCGGTGTGGAATCAGTCACCACGATTTTCAACTACTACAAGAAGCACGGCTACAAGACCGAGGTGATGGGAGCGAGCTTCCGCACCAAGGAACAAGTGATGGCGCTTTGCGGCAGCGACTTGTTGACGATCTCGCCCGATTTGCTTGGCCAGCTTGCCGACATCGACACAGACGTTCCGAAGACACTCGACGCGGACGCGGCGGCGAAGATGGACATCGAAAAAATCGAGATGAACGAAGCGACCTTCCGCTGGATGCTAAACGAAGACGCGATGGCCACAGAAAAATTGGCCGAAGGCATCCGCGGCTTCGCAGCCGACCTCGACAAACTGCGAAGCTACCTCGCCCAACGAATGGAAACCGCCTCGGTGTAAGTGGGTGTGGGATAGGCTTCCAGCCTGTCATCGGTTTTATCCACCCCGACGTTTCATCTTGTCATCTCCCAGGGGACGAGGCGATGAACGAAGCAGGAATATTTAGGCGGCGCAAGCTGCCGCATATCGATTTCGAAGGCAAACCGTATTTTATTACGGGATGCCTTGCGGGAAGCCTGTCGGCCGCCGGAATGAAGCGGATCAAAACACGTCGCGACGAATTGGATATGCGACCAAAGCCGATCGACTTATCGGACCAAGACTGGGAGATAAAGAAGCACAAATTGGTGTTCAAGCTGGTCGACACCTTACTTGATGGTGATACTCCCGTTCGACACTTTGACGACGATAACGCAGCAGAAATAGTTCAAAACGCTTTTCTACATTTCGCAGACGAACGCTATCGTTTGTTGGCCTTCGTTGTGATGCCAAGCCATCACCATTGGTTGTTCTTGCCAGACGAACATTGGGCTGCAGAGCAACTGGCTGCTTCAAGTAGCAATCACACGCCACGAGAAATCATCTCGCACAGTGTCCAAAGTTTCACGGCAACCCAATGCAATCGAGTGCTAGCACGATCAGGAACATTTTGGCAGGGCGAGACGTTTGATCATTACGCTCGAGACGAAGCTGAAATGCTTCGCATTATTGAATACATCGAACAGAATCCGGTTGCTGCAGGTCTTGCACAGCGGCCTGAAGACTACAAGTGGTCGTCCGCACGCATCCGCTTCAAACTGGGATTGCCGCAAGGCGATCCGATCCCCAAACCGACTTAGGCTTCGAGGCTGACATGTGAAACAGGTTTCTAGCTGTCATTAAGCATTGCAACAAATGGCTGATAACAGGAAGGAGAAGAAGAGATAATGCCGAAGACAGGCTGGAAGCCTATCCCACATTTGCCTATCCCACATTACATCGCTTGATGGTGTCGACGAGGCTTAGGATCGGAGGGCTTAACAGACGTCCCTTCCTCCACATGAATACGATTTGTCGTTCGCCCAAATGCCGACGCAATGACGTAACGACCAGCCTACGGCACAATTCGCCTTGGGGACGACCTGCCAACACGCCGACTCCCAAGCCTGCGCGGACGCATGCGATTGTAAACCCGCTGTTGTCAGTTTCTGCGACAACGTTTGCCGTCAAACGTTCACGGTGCAGCGTGTGATCCAGTGCATCGCGTCCGTGAGTTCCTGGCCGAGTGACGACGAGATCGTGTTTGACCAGTTCACGCAGGGTGCTGTTGGCCGCAGCGGCAAAGGGATGCCCCTTTTTACAGATCGCCAGAAACTCGACTAAATAAGCCGGCTCGAACTGAATCAACGGCGATGCGTTTTCGTTCTCTGGCTCAAGGGTCAATGCGAGGTCGGCTTCTCCTGACAAAATCAATTCTTCGGCAACCTGGTTGTTGCCCTCTCGGAGCACCAACGGGTTGTTCCAAGTCTGGCGAAATTGCTGCAGCGGGTTCGCGATCTCCTCCATCATCATTCGCACGCCAGCCACGATCGTGATCGGACGCGAATCACTCTCTTTATCCTCGGCGAGATCAAAGGTCGAATCCAAACCGGCCAACAACTCGGTGACCTGCGCGTACAACTTCGCTGCCATCGCCGTCGCCACCACGCCGCGTCCTGACTTCTCGAACAAATCCGTTCGATACAAACGCTGCAACGTTTGAATATGCTGCCACACTGTGGGCACCGAAAGATCCATCTCGCGAGCCGCCGCGGCGTACCCGCCCCGCTCATAAACACACTGGAACGTCTGCAATTGCTGGACGCTCAATTCACTGGCACGCGACGGGGAACCGGTGGATTGCTTCATCACGCCAACCATTAGCTAAATATAAACGATCGTTTTGAAGTATTTTATTTTAACGAACGCAGCCTTCCATTAGAATCCCATAACGTCAAGAAAACACCCCTCGCGACGCCAAGTCCGCACCCTGGATATCCCATGACCGAGCCCGTCGCCACGCGACAACGATTCCTGTTAGTGCTGTTACTGTTTTTGCATACAGTGAACACCTATATGGATCGCGTCTGTATCTCCGCAGCGAAGGGGCCGATGCAATCGGACATCAGCGGTTTGTCGGACCAGATGATGGGCTATGTGTTTGGAATTTTTGCGATCGGTTACGCTCTGTTCCAAATTCCCGCGGGCATGTTTAGCGATCGTGCGGGACCGCGGTTGGCACTGACCATTGTGGTCGTCATCTGGAGCGTGTTTACGGCGCTGACCGGAGCGGTGTTTACCGCGATCAGCTTGCTGGTGGTTCGTTTTCTATTTGGCATGGGCGAAGCGGGTGCTTACCCCGGCGCTACCCGAGCACTATACAAATGGCTGCCTGCGAAAGAGCGAGGCATCGGTCAAGGGATCTTCCATTCCGGCGCACGTGTCGGAGCCGCACTCTCTCTGGTCGTGATGCCCGCATTGATTTCGTGGATCGGATGGCGATGGACGTTTGTTGCCAACGGTTTGGTGGGGCTGGTTTGGGGCGGTGTTTGGTGGTTTTGGTATCGAGATTCGCCTAGCGAACACTCGGGCACCAACGACGCCGAGGTAGAGCTGATCGCGACCGGCATCGCGGAACACCAATCCACCCCGCTAAGCATCCCCTACATCCAAATCGTGACATCCGCGAACGTGTTGTTGGCGATGTTTCAGTACGCTGCGAGTAATATTACATTTTTCATCAGTATCACGTGGCTGCGTCCTTATATCGAAGAACGCTGGGGCAGCCAGGCCGCCAATTTGTCGGCGCTTCCGCTATTGATCGGTGCCGTCGCTCTCTGGTTGTCGGGCACCTTGGTGACGCTGCTGCACAAGCAAGGCATGCCCGTGCTCTCGCGGCGAATCCCCGCGATGGTTGGTTTCGCTTTGGGCGCCATCGGGCTGTTAATGTGCACACAAACCGCTGATTCGGAAACCGTTTGGCCGCTGATCATCTGTTTTTCGATCGCGTTGTTCGGAGTCGAGATGACGCTCAGCCCAAGTTGGGCTCTTTGTATGGATATCGGTGGAGACCGAAGCGGTGCCGTCTCGGGTGCGATGAACATGGTCGGCAACATGGGCGCGGCCTTGAGCGCCGTGGTGTTCCCGTACTTCGTCGCCAATGTAACGTTGCCTTATTTTGCCGTAGAAACAGGAACCGCAAATTCGTTCTTTGTCTTTGCCGCAACGATCAACGCGTTGGCACTAGTGGCTTGGTTGTTTATGAATCCGCTGCGACAACTACGCGAACTCTCTGCCGGTCAATTACGAGTGCGGCTGGCGAGTTTCGCGGTCATGATCGTGGGGGTGATCGCTGCCTTGGTCTACACCAATTTTTTGATGCGGTAAGGGAACATGGCAGATTCAAACAAACCGAAACGCGGAGTCGCAGTGGGAGCAGGCTACTTTAGCCACTTCCATTTTGACGCCTGGAATCGCATCCCAGGAGCGAAACTCGTTGCAATTTGTGATGTCGATCGCGAGAAAGCAAACGTGGTCGCTCGCAAGTACGAGATCGCTAACGTCTACGATGACGTGGAAGCGATGCTACGTGCCGAAGAGCCCGATTTTATCGATATCATCACGCGGCCGGATTCTCATTTGGACCTCGTTCGCATCGCCGCCGAGGCCGGCGTTGACGTGATTTGCCAAAAACCACTCGCACCGACCATTGACGAAGCGGCCGAATTAGTCAACGTCGCTAGCGCCGCGGGCATTCGGCTAATGGTCCACGAAAACTTTCGCTTTCAACCTTGGTATCGCGAAATGCGGGGTCTGATGCAACGCGGTGCCATGGGCGAAACGCTCCACTCGCTCAGCGTGCGAACTCGCATGGGCGACGGATGGCAAGCGGATGCCTATCAAGCTCGCCAACCCTATTTTGCCACGATGCCACAATTGCTGGTTTTCGAAACGGGCGTACACTTCATCGACACATTTCGATTTTTAGGAGGCGAGATCGAGGGCGTCTTTGCATCGCTGCGTCGGTTGAACCCCAACATCGCCGGCGAAGACACTGGGATGATCGTGTTCGAATTCGAGGGCGGTGCACGGGGCCTCTGGGACGCCAGCCGCTACCATGAATCCGAAGCCAAAGATCCACGCTACACCTTTGGTGAATGTCTGCTGGAGACCGACGGCGGATCGATTCGATTGGACAGCGACGGGCAGATCACGACCCAGAAACTTGGCCATCCCGTACAGCCTCACCCTTACGAGCATCATCGCCGTGGCTTCGCAGGCGACTGCGTTTACTTTACGCAAAAACATTTCATCGACTCGCTATGCAATGAAACGCCGTTTGAAACCAGTGGCGACGAGTATTTAAAAACCTTGCGAGTCCAAGCGGCAATCTACCAGTCCGCGGAAACCGGAATGCCAGTCCGTGGACTCGCTACAGGAGACGGTCATGCGAATCATTGATCTGACATTGCCGATCAACAACGACATGCCCGGCGTCGATGTTTCCCCCGCGAAACGGATCGCAACGCATGGCTGGAATGCAACCACACTAACGCTGTATTCACACTGCGGCACCCACATGGATGCGCCATGTCACTTTCTGGACGGCGGACGAACGATCGACCAACAAGACCTTAGCGTTGTGATGGGCCCAGCAATCGTGGTCGACTTGTCCCCGGCAACTCCCAAGCAGCTGTTGACCGTTGACAACTTTGCCAGCGTTGCAAACCAAGTCACCCCAGGCTGCCGGTTGTTGTTGCGAACCGATTGGCACAAGCGATTCGGAACGATGGAGTATCGCAATGAATTGCCACGAATATCGATCGAGTTGGCTCGTTGGTTTGTCGAACGCGAAGTGGGCTTGATCGGAGTCGAGCCGCCATCGGTTGCCGACGTCAACAATATTGACGAGGTCACCGAAGTCCATCAAACACTCTTCCGAGGAGGAGTTGTCATTCTCGAAGGACTCGCCAATCTGGACCAATTGACTCAAAAGATCGTTCAATTGGTCGCGTTGCCACTGAAAGTCATCGGCGGCGACGGCACTCCCGTTCGCGCGATCGCGATAGAGGAGACTTGAGTGATGACAAACAAAATCAATACGACCGCCGCGTCTGCAGTGCTTGGCTGTGTCGCCGACGATGTGACCGGAGCAACCGATCTTGCGATTAATTTGGCGCAAGGGGGAATGCGAGTCATTCAGTGGCTGGAAATTCCGACACTTGATGATTTGCAAGTCCACGCGGTCGATGCGGTCGTGGTGGCGCTCAAGACGCGTTCGATCGCTCCATCTGACGCAATCTCGCAATCGATGGCGGCCATCGAGGTGCTGCGTGACCATGGCTGCCAGCGGTTCTATTTCAAATACTGCTCGACATTTGACTCGACCGAGCAAGGCAACATCGGTCCCGTCGCCGAAGCGATGATGGACGCGTTGAATGTCAAACAAACAATCTTTTGCCCCGCGTTTCCCCGAGCGGGACGGACGGTGTACCAAGGCCATTTGTTCGTAGGCGACACGCTGCTCAACGAATCGGGAATGCAGAATCACCCGCTCAATCCGATGCAGGACGCCAACTTGGTGCGATTCCTAACGCATCAAGTCACGCGTTCTGTTGGGCGGCTTTCTTATCGCGATCTCGCCGACGTCGGCCGCGCCACCGAATCACTGCAAACCCAAGAACTCGATGGCATTGCTCATGTTGTGGTCGATTGTGTCGACGATTCGCAATTGCAAACGATCGCTGCGGCGGTCAGCGACATGCCGCTAGTAACTGGCGGATCAGGTCTGGCACGTTATCTAGGCGAGGCATATCGAAAATCCGGATTGGTCGACGAACATCGTGCGGCGAGCAAGTTGCCATCAATCCCAGGTCGCAGCTTGATTTTGTCGGGCAGTTGTTCTCAGGCAACCAACCGACAAGTGGCCAAGGCTAAATCATTTTGCAGCACTTGGCAGCTTGATGTGCTCGAGATTGCTCGCGATCCCAGTGGGTACCAACGACGACTCGCGGCATGGGCCGAGGCCTGTGATCCCCGTCGTCCTCTATTGATTTATTCGACCGACGATCCCGAAGGCGTCCGCAGTGTCCAGCAGGCTCTGGGGCAAACCGAAGCGGCGCAAGTGATCGAATCATTTTTAGGCAAAGTCGCAATGGATTTGACGACCGATGTCGGTGTACGGCGGTTAGTGGTTGCCGGCGGCGAAACGTCGGGCGCAGTGGTTCGTGATCTGGGCATTCGTGCCCTGAAAATTGGCCCTGAAATATGTGCCGGTGTTCCTTGGACCCAATCGATTGGCACGCAACCGCTGGCGATCGCACTCAAATCAGGCAACTTTGGTGATGATAACTTCTTTCACACCGCACTGGAGATGTTGGCATGAGCGAACGAGAATTGCGCGAGCGAATCGCCATGCACGGCCAATCGCTGTTTGATCGCGGATTTACCTGTGGTAGCAGCGGAAATATTAGCGTCCGCTTGCCGGATGGTATTTTGGTTACGCCCACGAATGTCTGCTTGGGCCGGCTCGATCCCGACCGCATTTCTAAAGTGAAATGGGACGGTTCGCTGGTGGCCGGAGACAAACCGTCCAAGGAAGCGGTGCTGCATTTATCGATGTACCGTTCGCGTGAGCAGGACGATGCGATCGTACATTTGCACTCGACATATTCGGTTGCTGTGTCGTGTCTACCGGACATTGATTCGGCGAATGTACTTCCGGCGTTGACGGCCTACTATGTAATGCGTGTCGGCACGCTTCCGATGCTGCCCTATTTTCCGCCGGGGGCTGAAGAACTCGCCGCCGAGGTAGAACGAGCGGCGGTGGGTGCACGAGCCATTTTACTGGCCAATCACGGACCGATCGTGGCCGCGTCCGACCTTGATAAAGCGGTCTATGCGACCGAAGAACTCGAAGAGACCGCCAAGCTTTATTTACTGCTGCGTGACCGCCACCCTCGTTGTTTGACCGACGATCAGTGTCGCGACCTGCACGAACGATTCCCATCTTAATAAAAGTAGAACCACCATGTTTGTTGTCGCCGTCCAATTCACGATCAAACCCGAATTCGCCGACGCATTCCGCGAGCGAGTTTTGCAACAAGCGAACGATTCGCTGGCCAACGAAGATGCATGTCAGCAATTCGAAGTCAGCGTCGATCCTGACGATGCGAACCAATTTTTCTTGTACGAAATCTACGACGATGCGGCGGCGTTTGACCAACACCGCGCGGCCGACTATTTCCACGATTTCTCGGCGAGCGTCGGACCATGGGTGGAAAGCAAATCACTGAAAACATGGCACCGGATCTCGTAGCAAACGCTCCACCTTTTCACTTTTTCATCTAAACATAAGAAACAACAGATGACTTCCTATCGGATCGCACTTTTGCCGGGCGATGGTATTGGCCCGGAAACCATGGCAGCGACTCAGATCGTGCTCGATCGCGTTGTCGCGGAATTTCCCGATATCCAACTCGATTGCCAATCGCATCGTGCGGGCGCGGAACTCTATCGCGAGACTGGCGAGACGTTGCCGAAAAACGTTTTGGATGCTTGTTTGGCTGCCGACGCGGTACTGTTGTCGGCAATCGGACTGCCCGATGTGCGACAACCCGATGGGACGGAAGTCCAGCCGACGATGATGGTGGGATTGCGTCGTGCACTCAATCTGCACTCGGCAGTACGTCCAGTGAAATTGTATCCCGGGGCTCCGTGTCCACTGAAAGACACCGGAGCGGGAATCGATTTTGTGATCATCCGTGAAAACCTCGAAGGCCTGTTCGCTTCGTTTGGCGGCGGCAGCATGGTGGGCGACGAAGTGGCCACCGACACTTTGGTAGTCACCCGTGCGGGAACATCCAAAGTCGTCGATTATGCGTTCCAGTTGTCGTCACGCCGCAGCGGTCGTCCGCGTGATGGCCAACGCAAAGTCACCTGCGTCGACAAGGCAAATGTGTTTCGCAGCATGGCGTTCTTTCGCAAGATTTTTCATGACGTCGCTGCGAAGTACCCCGAAATTGAGCACGACGCGGTCTATGTCGATGCGATGAGTTTGTACATGGTACAGAACCCATCTGATTTCGATGTGGTCGTGATGGAGAACCAATTTGGTGACATCCTGTCGGATTTGGGTGCCGGAATTGTCGGCGGTCTTGGCTTAGGACCATCGGCTGAAATTGGCGATAAACACGCGTTGTTTCAACCGTCCCACGGCACCGCCCCCCAACTCGCTGGCAAGAATGTCGCCAACCCTCTCGCCACGATTCTGTCGGCCGGCATGATGTTGGATTGGCTCGGTCAAACCCACCAAGATGCAAATTGCATCGCCGCAGCGGTCGCTGTGGAAAATGCAGTTGCTGAAGTACTATCGCAAGGCCAAGTGCGAACACCCGATATCGGCGGATCGTCGTCCACGACCGACGTCGCTCACGCAGTCGCCGGTGCGATTCATGCTGCGGTTGCCAGCGACGCGTAAGAAATTGTTGCCGTATGCGTGGGTCGTTTTGCGAGCCCGCGTTTTGATCGCAGAGCGATCAACGACGATAAAAACAATGCTAATGACAGGCTAGAAGCCTATCTCACTCTCCTGATTCCGTTCCCACCCACGAGGATTTGTCCATGAGTCGCAGTTTCTCAGTGCAGCTTACACGTTGCATGTCGGTCTTGCTGATAGCCTGTTCGCCATCGTTAGGATTAGCCGCTGACCCTGTGTTCAAAGAAGCCGACGGACTCGTCGCAGTCGAAGCAGAACACTACGTCGAGCAATCTTCGACGGACAAGCGAGCTTGGCACCTGACCTCGTCCGAGACGACTCCCGACATCACCCCCGATGGTGATCCACCGCATGTCGCCGGAGCAAGTGGTAAGGCTTACCTTGAAATCCTGCCCGACACGCGGCGGACTCATGGCGACAAGTTGATTCGAGGGACGAACTTCGCTCCCGAAGCTGGTGAGATGGCGGTGCTGAGTTACAAAGTTCATTTCACAACGCCAGGCAAATATTACGTTTGGGTGCGTGCTTATTCCACTGGCAGCGAAGACAATGGGCTGCACGTGGGGATCGATGGCCAGTGGCCTGATTCCGGTCAACGATTGCAATGGTGCCAGGGTAAAAACGAATGGCGTTGGGAGAGCAAACAACGCACCGAAGAACAACACTGTGGCGAGCCCTACAAGATTTTTCTTGATGTCCCGACGGCAGGCGAACATACGATTTCGTTCTCGATGCGTGAAGATGGGTTCGAGTTTGACAAGTGGATCATGACCACCGACCGCGACTTCACTCGCCCCGAGGATGCTGGTCCGACCTCGAAACTTCACTCGGGCAGCATTCCTGCGACACCCCCGGCACCGAAGGCATCACAAAAACCCGAACAAGTCGCCCAGATAGCAACCGACGCTGGACTTTTCCTGACAGCCAAAGAATTCGACGTCAAGAACGAGGCATTCTATATCGATCGCGGCCAATGGCTGGCCATCAATCCCGATCAACACAAACAAGCGACGGCGGATACCACGTTTCAGTTCCCCACGGGTACGTACGACGTGACGCTGCATGCGATCGGCGAAAACGATGGCATGTCGACTTATACCGTCAACATCGACGACAAACCGTTGGGTGAATTCAAGTCGCCGCTAAGCAAACAAACTGCCGAAGATGCGGCCAAGTATCGCAAAACTTGGAAAAACATTGCGATCACCGACGGCGCCATCGTGACAGTCAAAGCGGCCACAGGTAGCGAAGACGGCGAAGAGTTTTCACGAGCTCGTTGGGCCGGGATCACCTTCACCCCCGCTGACGCAACGACTCGCAAAGAAGCGAAACCGTACCTCGCCAAGCAAGCGTCGAAACCGAAACAGCAAACCGTCGCGGCAAAAGCAAGCCCCACCAAACCGGTCAGCAATTTGCCCTTGATGTTGCCTCGCAGGGCCAATGGTGACGGCAGCGTGAACGTTTCGGGCGAAACGAAACAGTGGCACAAGGTCACTTTGAACCTCCGCGGCCCATACGCCCATGAGCAAGACAACTCGCCAAATCCGTTCACCGATTATGCGATGACCGTTGCGTTCAAACACAGCGACGGCACGACTTACACCGTCCCCGGTTATTTTGCCGCTGATGGTAACGCGGGTGACACTTCGGCTGAAGCGGGAACGACATGGCGAGCTCATTTTGCCCCCGACCGCACTGGCGAGTGGACCTACACCGTTTCGTTCCGGCAAGGCCCGTTGGCGGCACTGGACACCAATCCAACCGGCGTTGCCCTGGCTCCGTTTGACGGCAAGTCGGGCAAATTCAGTGTTTCCCAAAGCGATAAACAGGGCCGCGATCTACGGGCCGTCGGTCGATTGCAATACGTCGGAAAGCACTACCTGCAGTTTGCGTCGAGCAAACAGTACTTTTTGAAAGCAGGTGCTGACGCTCCAGAAACGCTACTCGGCTATGCCGACTTTGATGGCACTGTGGCGGGCAAACCGAGCAAGGTGCCACTAAAAACGTGGGCTCCTCACATCAAGGACTGGACATCGGGCGACCCGACCTGGCAAAACGGCAAGGGCAAGGGATTGATCGGTGCGATCAACTACCTTTCCGGAAAAGGTTGTAATGCATTTTCGTTCCTGACGTACAACGCGGGCGGTGACGGCGACAACGTTTGGCCCTTCATCCAACGCAACGACAAGTTGCACTACGACTGCAGCAAGCTCGATCAATGGGGTATCGTGTTTGATCACGGCACGGCCAAAGGCATGTACTTGCATTTCAAAATGCAAGAAACAGAAAACGACGACAAGGTTCCCACCTCGCTCGACGGAGGCGACCTTGGTGTTCAGCGAAAGCTTTATTGTCGCGAGCTGATTGCACGGTTTGCGCACAATTTGGCTCTCAATTGGAACCTGGGCGAAGAGAACACGCAGTCGACCGAGCAGCTGAAAGCAATGTTGGCGTACATCGATGCGTTTGACGCCTACGACCACAACCGCGTGTTGCATACATTCCCGGGCCAACAGGATTCTCAGTACGAACCACTGCTGGGGGACAAATCGGCCCTGACGGGAGTGTCACTGCAAAATAGCGGGATTCACGACACGCATTGGCAAACCGTCAAATGGGTCGAGAAATCGAAAGCTGCCGGAAAACCTTGGGTCGTCGCGTTTGACGAATCGGGAACGGCGGCCCATGGCCAATGCCCCGACCTTGGTTATCGCGGTTTTGATGGTCACGACAGCAAGGGCAATATGACGTACACCCAACACGAAGTTCGCAAACAAACGTTGTGGGGAACGTTGATGGGCGGCGGTGCAGGCGTTGAGTACTACTTTGGTTACGCCTACGCCGAGAACGACTTGGTGTGCGAAGATTGGCGAAGCCGTGATCAGAGCTGGGACTACTGTCGTATCGCCCTCAATTTCTTTCACGACAACGAGATCCCATTCTGGGAAATGACGCCTCAAGACGCCTTGGTTGGCAACGAGAAACAAAAGAACACGAAGTTCTGTTTAGCCAAACCCGGACATTCCTACGTGGTCTATCTCTGCGATGGTGGCACAGCTGAGCTAGATCTCAGCAATGTCAAAGGCGACTTTTCGGTCCAGTGGTTTAATCCACGCAGTGGCGGTTCATTGCAAAACGGATCAGTCAAAAAAGTGAGCGGCGGCAGCAACGTTAATCTTGGTCAAGCGCCGAGCGATCAAGATCAAGACTGGACCGTCGTCGTGCAGAAGCAATAAGCGGGTTAGGCGACCCGGAATGTCATTGGAGCAGCTCAACTCAATGACAATTTCTTCGATCTCCCCGTGTTTCCAAACGGCCTTCACGGGGAGATCACGATCGTAACCCAAAGCGTCGGCAAGAGAATATCGATCTTGACGCGGTCCCTCGCTGACGCTTCGGGTTATGATTCGCCGGGAAAAACGACAAAAACGCAACTTCAAAACAACGAAGAGACTGAAATGAAACGCGTCTTACGGCTCACGATTCTGTTCTGTCTCTTCAATTTCTCGATTGCCAACGGACAATCGTGGCAATGGGAAACACTCGAGTCGATTGGTGCGCCGACGGCGCGTCACGAGGCGACATTGGTTGCGTTTGAAGACAACGGGACAAGTTTTTGACTTAACCGTTAAACCGATCGACGTCTACGATTTTGCAACCGATCAGTGGTTGCCGGAATCGGTATCGCCAATGTTGCCAACCCCGCGAGCCGGCAACATGGTAATGGCGTGGGGCGAGGAATTGTGATCGGCGGCCGCGAATCGACTCAAAAAACGGCGCACGATCAAGTCGAAGCGTACAACGTCAAAACCGGTCAGTGGCGAGATTGGCCGTCGCTCGAGCGAGGCCGACATGGTTCAGGATTCGCGATCGTCGGAGACCATGTCTACACCGCATCGGGATCGGGCGGACGCGGCGGAAGCCCCGAACTAACGTCAATCGAACGCCTACAGTTGATAACCGAGTAGCGGGCGTGCGACGATCGCTAGGCTGACTGCTCTTGCTCTCGCGAAAACGCGAGACTAGACTGAATTGTATGAAGAGCCCCCTTTTTACCTTACTGTTGATCGCCCTTTTGATGGCGTGTCCAGTGCGTTGCCTTTCGTGTGAAGCGAATGCAGCGGGGGGCAACCAATCTGCAACGCCCGTGTGCTGTTGCTGTTCTGATTGTGAGAACGCACCCGCTTCGCAGCCCTCCGAGCAACCGTCCGAGAGTGAATGCAATTGCCAAAATTGCATCTGCGAAGGCGCGGTACTCGAATCAGGTGTGGAATTGCCCGACACTGCAAGCATGATCGTGGATTGGATTCCGGTACTGCAAGTCATCATCGCAGCACCGAGCCGCTTTGACGCCGTGATGCATCAAACGCCGTGCAAACACTCTCCCTACGGTCGCGATGCGCGGATTGCGCACCAATCTTGGTTGATTTGATTCAACCCTCTTTTTAATAGCGTCTGCGGCAAGAAATGGGGCTCGCGTAGCTGCCATTGACGTCTGCTGCAGGAATCTTCGCTAGCTCGATGACATAGTCATTGGCACGAAATGCGTTGGTTTTCTGCCACCTCTCCCCCAACGAGGGAGATTGCTGTTTTATCAGCAAGCGAATAGGCCGGAGGCCGAAACATAACCTGCCGTTGGCGTGAGCCAACGGTTTAGGGGCGACCTGACGCCGTAAGGCCGGAGGCCGAAACACTGACCGAGAGTGTGTCGCCCGCTGGGCTATGTTTTCCACCTCCGCCTAGCCGGTGGCTCACGCCACCGGCAGAGGGTGTGTCGGCCTCCGGCCTGTAATCGTTATCCGCCCAGTCTGAGTTCGAGCGTACTGAAACGCTTCAACCGGACTAAATATTACAATCTTCCATCACTCCAACACGTTCAATCATGCTTCTTCCTTGGGAATACGGCGTTCGCAATCTGGCTCGACGGCCGCTGCGTACCGCATTGACGCTCGTTGCTCTGGCAACGGTCGTGATGTTGGTGTTTGTCGTCGTGGGATTCATTCGTGGACTGGAACAATCGCTCGAGGTCAGCGGCGATCCTGACGTGGTGTTGGTGTACTCCGTGAACTCGGAAGAGAACATTGAAAACTCTTCGATTGCCGCTCGCACCCCATCGCTGCTGGTCGCCAGTTTGGACGGTGCCGCAAAACGTTTTGGTGTCACATGCGTTTCACCGGAGTTGTATTTAGGTACTCGAGTCAAAACCGAGGATGGAGCGGGCGGGTTGGGATTGGTTCGCGGCGTCAAATTAACCGCACCACTGGTGCGACGATCCGTGAAATTGATCCAAGGCGATTGGCCCGAGCAAGGGGAAGTGATCGTGGGGCGGTTGGCCACCGCAAAACTTGGCAGTTCCGAAACGGCGTTGAGCATTGGAAAGAACATTGAATTTGAAGGGAGATCTTGGCGAATTAGCGGCCAATTCGCAGCCGGAGGGGCCGCGTACGAATCCGAGATTTGGTGCCCGTTGGAAGATTTCCAAATCGCAACCAAACGCCAAGACTTGAGCCTGGTTGCGATGCTGCTTGCCCCCGGGTCTTCCCCAGCCGAAGTCGAGCTGTTCTGTAAAGAACGCACCGATTTGGAACTGCGTGCGATCCGCGAAACCGATTACTACGCAACGCTACAACAACATTACAAGCCGGTTCGCTTGCTGGCGTGGTTCGTGGTTGTGCTGGTTTCTGCTGCAGGAATTTTTGCAGGGTTGAACATGATGTATGGCGCCGTGGCGGGCCGAGTCCGAGAATTGGCAACTCTGCAAGCGATCGGATTTCGGCGACGTGCGATTTTGATCAGTCTGATTCAAGAAGGCGTACTGCTGGCCGCGTCGGGCTCGCTGCTGGCAGGTGCCATTGCATTGACGATGCTGAACGGCATGGCAGTGCGATTCACGATGGGAGCGTTCACGCTGCGAATCGATAGCGTGGCCATCCTGATCGGATGCGGGGTGGGGCTGTTGTTAGGCGTGCTCGGAGCGTTGCCGCCCGCGATCAAGGCACTGAAGGCCGAGGTCGCGACAAGTTTAAAGTCCATTTAACAAGTGTTTGTTTTTCAAAGAGATTGAAAGGTTTGAAATGAAATTGATGTTTAGTTTAGTAGGTCTGTGTTTGCTCGTCGCTGGTTGCAATCCTGCAGCCGAAACTGCAGCACAACCCGATGCGAATGCAGCGGGCAATTCACAATACATCAGCACCACGGAGCCTGAGGGTGCGATAGCGGTCGGCGATGCTCGGCAAAGTGTGAAAGACGATGAATCGGTCACGCTGGTGGGACTGATCGGCGGCTCGAGTAAACCCTTCGTCGAGGGTCTGGCCGCGTTCACGATTGTCGATGCCAAAGTGCCTTATTGTGCACCCGACGAAGGTTGTCCAACCCCGTGGGATTACTGCTGTGAAACCGACGCCGTCAAAGACAACATCGCAACGGTGAAAGTGGTGGACGGGAACGGCAAACCGGTCGCCAGCGATGCAAGAGAGCTGTTGAACGTGAAAGAGCTTTCCACCGTCGTCGTGCAAGGCACTGCGAAGCGAGATGATCAAGGAAACTTGACCGTCGCGGCAAGCAAGGTCTTCGTCCGCACTGAGTAGAAAGAGGGGGAAGCAGCAAACTCCCCTATTCCCATCTCTCCTAACAATCGATGCCAAATGAACCACAGCCAACTTGATCTCAGCCAACTCGCGATGGATCGTTCGCCTAGCCGTGAAACGAAGCCAGCCCGGCCGCAGCGAAAACGCTGGGTGTCGCGGTACGTCGTGCCGATTGGGATTCTAGTTGGCTTCGTGATGTTACTCGGGGCAGCTGCCGGACGACGGCTGTTGCCTCGACAATCGGTCACGGTCGTGCCGGTGATCGTGAAGCGGGCCGAGCTGCAACCCTCGGGAACACCACTGTTTCAGGCGGCGGGCTGGATCGAACCGCGACCGACCGCGATCCGTGTTGCCGCATTGGCATCAGGGGTAATCGAAGAATTATTAGTGGTCGAAGGGCAAAGCGTCACCAAGGGGGAACCGATCGCGAGTTTAATCGCGATCGATGCGGAGCTGGACGTCGAGCAAGCGAAGAATTCGCTCGCCATCCGCGAAGGGGAGCTCAATCGTGCGATTGCCGAGCGGGATGCCGCAAAGATTCGTTTAAAGAACCCGGTTCATTTGCAAGTTCCCTTGGCGGAAGCTCAAAGCCGGTTGGCCAATGCAAAAACCGAGCTCGCAAAATTGCCCTTCCTGATCGAAGCGGCCCAAGCTCAAGTCGAATACTCGCATAGCAGTATGCAGGGAAAGCAAGCAGCCGAAGCGGCGATTGCAGGACGTATTGTCCGGCAATCCGAGAGCGAATACACAGCAGCAAACGCCAACCTGCAAGAGCTTCAGCAGCGAGGCCCTCACATCCAGCGCGAAGTCAAAGCGTTGCAGGGAAAGGTCGATGCGTTACAGCAACAACTTGAATTATTGGTCGAAGAAACGCGGCAGATGCAGGAGGCCGAAGCCAAGGTCGCCTCGGCAATCGGACTGCGAAACGAAGCGGAACTGAAACTGCGACAAGCCGAATTGACGCTGCAGCGAAACACGGTGCTTGCCCCGATGGACGGGCGTATCCTCAGCCTGATCGCCTCGCCTGGTACCCGGGTCGCCGGAATTGATGGTCCGTTGGGACAAGGATCCAGCACAGTCGTCGAGATGTACGATCCCGAGCGGCTACAGGTACGGGCCGACGTGCGACTCGAAGATGTCCCAATGGTGATTCGTGGCCAAAGCGTCGAAATCAAAACAGCTTCCTCCGACGCCGTGATCCACGGGCGGGTGCTGCAGACGACAAGTTCGGCAAACATCCAAAAAAACACATTGGAGGTGAAGGTCGAACTGATCGATCCTCCGCCAACCGTCAGCCCCGAGATGTTAGTCACGGCAACGTTCCTGGCACCGACAGTTGCTGAAACAACGGACGATCGGATGCAGAGCGAACGTTTGTTTGTCCCCAAACAACTGATCCAATCGGGCGACGCGGGTTCGTTTGTCTGGATCGTCGATTTTAACCAGCGTGCCCAGCAGCGCAGTGTCGATATTGGAACCCCAAGTGCCGAAGGCTTGATTGAAATTCAGTCGGGATTGAACGTGACCGACAAACTGATTGCCTCGGGACTGGATGGCTTGCAACCGGGCAACCATGTGACCGTCACAGGCGAAGAGCAAACGATCGGAAAGTAACGCGAACGCGACACGTATAATCACGGAGAACGATATGGCATTGTTGGAACTACGAGGCGTTTGCAAGAGCTTTCGCAAAGGGGATGAGACGATCACGCCGCTTGACGATATCGATTTGGATATCCAGTCGGGCGAGTTCGTTTCGCTGATGGGACCGAGCGGGACCGGCAAAAGCACGCTATTAAATTTGGTCAGCGGCATCGACAGCCCGGATTCGGGAACCATTGTCGTCGATGGGACAGAGATCACAAAATTGTCTCGCAGTAAACTTGCGGATTGGCGTGCTGCCAACCTGGGTTACATCTTCCAAACTCATAATTTGATTCCCGTATTAACGGCGTACGAGAACGTCGAACTGCCAACGCTGCTACTAAAACTGACGTCGTCCCAGCGTCGCCAGCGAGTCAATTTGGCATTAGAAGCGGTGGGGCTGAGCGATCGAGCCGACCACTATCCACGTCAACTCTCCGGCGGTCAAGAACAACGGGTCGGCATCGCGCGTGCAATCGTCGCGCACCCGAAAGTTGTCGTTGCCGATGAACCGACCGGCAGTCTGGACACCGAAACCAGCGAGCAGGTCCAAGTCTTGCTGCAACGACTGAACAAAGAACTCGACATCACGATGTTGATGGTCACTCACGATACCGATGCAGCGAAAATTGCATCGCGGCAACTCGTTTTAGATCGTGGCAAATTCCTGGAAAGTGCCTCCACAAGCTCCTAACCAACTTTCGCCTTATGACTTCTTACATTCTAAAAACGCTATGGCGTCATCGCACGCGGACGCTGTTGACCGTCACCGGCGCCGCCGTGGCGATGTTCGTGTTCTGTTTCGTGGGCTCGGTGCAAGAAGGTTTGCGGCGATTGACCAGCGGTACTGATGCCGACCGCAGCTTGATCGTGTTCCAAGAAAACCGGTTTTGTCCCACCACGAGCCGATTGCCCGAGGACTATTCAAGCAAGATCAAAGAAATCTCAGGCGTCCGCGATGTGATGCCGATCCAAGTGTGGACCAACAATTGCCGAGCGAGTTTGGACATTGTCGTTTTTAACGGAGCCGATCCTGAGCAGATTCAAGCCACTCGTCCTCTGTCATTGATCGAAGGCAATTGGCAGCAATTTGCGTCGCAACGCGATGCTGCGATCGTCGGTCGCAATGTTGCACAGCGTCGCGGATTGAAGACCGGCGACCAGTTCTCGATCGGTGACATCTCGGTCAAGGTGGCGGGTATCTTCGCGTCGACTGTCCCTTCGGAAGAGAACTTGATCTACACCAGTTTGGCGTTCCTGCAGTACACCCGCGGACTGGACGCTGCCGGATTGGTCACGCAGCACGAAGTTTTGTTGAGCGACGATGCTGACCCCGACCGTGTTGCTGCGGAAATTGACGAAACGCTTCGCGCCGGATCGGTTGCGACGAAGACACGTCGCAAGGGTGCGTTCCAGGCAAGCACGTTGTCGGATCTGGTTGATTTGATCGGCTTCGCCTACTGGTTGGGTTACGCTTGTGTCGGATTAGTGCTGTCCTTGGTCGCGACCACGACCGTGATGAGTGTTCAGGACCGCATCAAAGAGTACGCGGTGTTGCAAACGATCGGTGTGCGTCCGCTGCGAGCAATGCGTTTGGTGCTGGCCGAAAGCACACTTCTGTGTCTTGTCGGTGGGATTGCCGGCACGACGTTGGCGCTGGCCGCATTGGGGTTAGGCGGATTCGCGATTGGAGCCGAGGGAGCCACGATCGCATTTCGGCCCTCGATTAGCCTTGCCATTTCGGGAACCCTCACCTCGCTCGTCGTCGGCGTGGTTGCCGGGTTTGCTCCGGCCGTCCAAGCCGCCACCGTGCCCATCGTCAACGCACTAAGAGAAGCCTGATATGGGATGGAGTAAAAGTGACTTTGCGATGTGCTAGATTGCCAAAGATCTCGTAACGTAGCCTAGGCTTCCAGCCTGGGAACCCACAGCAACCCCAGGCTGGAAGCCCAGGCTACGCAATCCGGCCTTGCATCTGTTACTACTTAAGCAAGTTCCTGCGGAGGATCATCCATTATCTTGGGAATGCAACGAACGCGGTCGCCGCTAAAAGCAGCCACCGCGTTCGCGAAAAACTCACTTGAGATCCCAGCGGTTCTGGCTATTGCTGTGAACCAAATTGGGCGGGCTGGATATTGAAAGTCTCGCCGCCGATTCGCACCTGCTCGGCCAAGATCACTCGGTGCTCTTGAGCACGCACAGGCACGCCTCGCAGCGTGACTTTTGTCGAGGGTTGGAGTTTGACTTTGTAAGTCGTGGTGGGGCCAAAATCGACGAGTTGACGCTCGCCATCGATCGACACCACGGCAATGTAATGATCGGTCGAACCGATCGGGGTGCTCTTGATGTCAACAATTTCACCGGTCAAATTCAAGCCGGCAGCACGATCAACTTCGATACTTTGCCCATCTTCGATACGAAAACTGTCGGCGAGAAGCAGCTGTTTCTCACCAATCGTTTCGTAGACTCCGACAGCGGTGATCGTATTACCGACCTCGACGTGTTGACCGCGAAGCGAATCGACCGGGCCAAGGTCAATAGCGAGCGTGGTTTCGTTCTCGTCATTGATCCCCACTAGTAGGTTATCGCTGCCATTGACCTTCGCTTTTTTCGCAAACGCGATTTCGCCCTGGACATTATGGCGACGAGCATCCTCGGGTCCGCGATAGGTGTCGCGGGCATCCGTATTATGTGGCTCGTTCCCAGCAGTTGAATTCACTTCGACTTGGACCTTCGCTTCGCTATTTCCATCGTTATAGAAATCGTAGCGATCATATTCGTCGTAGCGTCCATCTTCATCTCTGTCGCGGTAATAGGATCGCGAATCGTATACACCGTCACTGTCCGCATCGAAATACCGGATCGCACCGGCATACCGGTCGTCACTTCGCTGGGTGTAGTAGGTGGGTGTATAGGTGTAGTAGTCGTAGAACCAAGTGTTTTGAGCCGATTTGTCTCGATACCCAAATTGGCCATCTCCGATCCGAGTGGCGGCGTCCACAGTTTGGCCGATCGCGTTGGCAGCGCGTGCCAACGGGGCAACACCATTTTCTCGAATCCACGGATTGAGATTTTGCCACGTTCCGGGCGAATAGTAGTCGGCTCGGTTGGCTTGTCGTTGCAATTGCCGAGCGTTGCGTTCGGCACGACGTTCGAGCGCCCGTTGCGTTTGAGCTTGCACGGGCATGGTCGTCAGCGCTGTCGTGATCGCAGCGCCCAACAATAGAGTTCGTTTAAGTGTCTTCATTCGTTGTTACCTTGTTGATTGTGTTGCTAAGTTATTGAAGAAGAGAAAACCAAATTCTCAAAAAAAACGTCCACACCCCCTTCGGTGAAGGCAGTGCGGACGTTGATCGAGTTACGTTTTAGATTTGCGACTATTCTTGAGTCGCGTTGTTTTTGGCGGCAGCTTGGACTCCGGTTTCAACCTCAGCCGAACCGTCTTGGCCAACACTAGCTGCGTTTGCACTTTCCGCGTTCAAATCACCAGCGTTTACATTGCCGGCATCGACGTTGCCATTTACCGAAGCATCCGCTCCGGCTTGAACGTTAGCGTCGGTGTTTTGATCCGCCGAAGGAAGAGCCGGTGCCGAGAATTCTTCTTCTTGGTTACCGGTTGCATTGTTTTGCATGCTTTCGTTTTGCATGGCTTCGGGGGTGTTCACCGCATCGCCACTTTGGTCGTAGCTTCCATAGCCAGCTTGGTAGCTGTCGTTTTGGGTAGCGACATTGTCAAAATAGACACGTTGTCCACCGACACAGATATATTCGCGACCGCTGGCATCGTGACGCAGCGTGTGAACGACACCGCTACCGGAGTGACCGCCCACGTAAGAGCCGGCTCCTGCGTAACCGCTCGAGTAGGCAGTTCCGCCGTACGACGAGCCATACTGGTTTCCATAAACTTGGCCACCATAGTAGCCGTACGATTGGCCGCCATAACCATATCCTTGGTTGTAGCTATGACCTTGACCGTGGAAACCCTGTTGGTTTTGACCGTGGTAATAAGCACCTTGGCCGTTGACGCCAACCGAGTTTTGGACGTTGCCGTTCACTCCGGCTCGGTTCTGTGCGTTAAGCGATTGCGACGATTGAACGTTCGCATTGACTCCGTTTTGGCTGTTTACGTTGGCTTGGCCATTCACATTTGCTTGGCCATCGACGCCGACTTGACCATTGGTGACACCTCGCTGAGTGCCTCCGTTGTTCCAACCATCGGTCGTCGCACCTTGAATACGATCGACTTGGTTGCCAGCTTGCGAGGCGGCGGAGTTCGCTTGATTGCGAACACCATTGACAGCATTTTGAGTTGCGTTTTGAGCTCGTCCGGCCGCGCTTTGTGCTTGTCCAGCAGCACGGTCCAACGCGCCGCCGACTTGTGAAGCGGCATTGCCTGCGATGTCTTGTGCTCCGACGACGGCACCGGCGGCAAGGGCGCCCAAACAAGCTGCGGCAGTAAGTAGTTGTCTCATGTTAGTTTTACCTGAGTTGATAGAAGGGGAGGGGGGAGAAAAGCAGGGACACCACACGCGTTCTCCTGCTTTGATCGATCACTTGTACGAGGAACAGCGAAAATGCAACTCGCGCGCCGAACCTGGTCGTGATCACCTCGAAATGTGCCTCGCGGTTCGTATTTCCCGCTCTCAGTTTGCTTGTCAGCTGAAACGGAGGAAATAAACCTACCAACGACAAACGGCGTGATCGATTTGAGACCACTGCCGCAACGCAAATTGATTGATCGTCAATCGAACCGAGCGGGGAATCATGGCAATCACGGCGACGACCGGTCGCCACGGCGAAACTGAAAATCATGTACAATCGGCCGATACAAGATGGGCGGTTTCGTCGCCCTCCATTATCACCCCCTTCAATGCCTGTATCCGTTGTGAACGCTGAAACGATGGACGGAGAAGACCCGTTCCAAACCCAGCCGAGTCAAACTCAGCCCGAACAACGGGGTCGCTATCAATTTCGCCGAGCGCTTGCGGTCGGCGGACTCGGGGTCGTTTCAATCTACTTTGACACCGAACTGAATCGCGAAGTCGCGCTCAAAGAAATTCGCGACCAATGCGCTGACGACCCTCGGCATCGCGACAGCTTTTGTGCAGAGGCCGAAGTCACCGGACTGCTAGAACATCCCGGCGTGGTCCCGATCTACAGCATGGGCACCGGAGTGAATGGACGCCCGTATTACGCGATGCGGTTGATCACCGGCAGCGAGCTGCGGAATCACATCAAACAATTTCACGAAGCGGTCGCTGCGGGAAAAGAATCGTTTGTCGGCCCGCGGCTGCGTCAACTTTTGCAGCGGTTGATCGACGTTTGCAACGTGCTGCACTATGCCCACAGCCGCGGCGTATTGCACCGCGATTTGAAATCCAACAACGTGATGCTGGGCCGCTACGGTGAAACGTTGGTCATCGATTGGGGTTTGGCAAAAACCACGGGAAGCAGTGAAGTCGAATATCCATCGACGATTGCCGCAACCGAATCCTTGCTCGAGTCGCCCGTGTCCGTCAGCAGTTCAAAGTTGGACGACACGCGAGTCGGCACCGCGATGGGGACGATCGCCTACGCGCCACCCGAGCAGCTCAACGGACGAACGCAAGACATCGATAGTCGTTCAGATTTGTACAGTATCGGGGCGATGTTGTACGAAATCCTGACCGGCGATCCGCCTTGCAAGGGCATGAGTCTGACTCAAGCACTCAAAGCCATCGAGTCGAGATCGATCCCTGCGGCCATCGAGGTACAGAAAGCGACACCGCGCTCGCTAAACGCAATTGCAGCCAAGTCGATTTCGCGATTGCGAGAGGATCGCTATCAAAGCGCAGCGGAGTTGCGAGACGACCTGCAGCGATGGCTCGATGACGAACCGGTGTTGGCTTATCAAGAGTCGAGGCTAGAACGTCTGTACCGCTGGAAACGACAACACGAAACGTTTGTGCGATGGGCAACCGTTTCGCTGATCCTGTTGACGTTGACCAGTTTATTCGCGGTGCACCGCATCAACCAGGCTCGCAAGCAACAGCAGCAAGCTCGCGGTGAAGCGACTCAATTGTATAAATTGGCTCGCCAAGCGACCGACCGTTTATTAACCGGAGCGAGCGAACGGCTCAAAGAGGTCCCCGATGCGACCGATGTCCGTGAACAACTGCTCACCGATGCCGCGGAATCGTATCAACGCATGGCAGAATTTCCGTCGCATGAACCCGAGTTGAGGCGTGAATCTGCCGCCGTCTCATTCGAGCTTGCCAAAGTGCAACGCGAACTAGGCCTGATTCCCGATGCCCTCGCTTCGCTCGCCAACGCCAGCAAAGTCCTACGTGAATTGGACACCAAAGAAGACCACAGGATGCTGGCGCGGGTGATGATCGAA